>JGI12316J14372_10000220_pt1 | contig 133176 bp, 128 predicted proteins | sample MarCyaLeptolynsp_FD_14372 | JGI IMG/M metagenome (IMG submission 14372)
TTATGCTTTTGGATTATATATTACGCATTGTATTCTTGGTTTACAGTAGTCAACAAAGAAACCATTCTAGACCAAGACAACCAACACAAAATCTACATCCTTCCCTTATTGGATATAGAAGAACGAGACAATTATTTCTATTGGTTAGGAAAGCATTTAGAATACTACTGCAAAGGATTAGGATTCGAAATCACTTTTGCAAATGATTATACAGGACCTGCAATAATGATAATAACTGCCTCCGGGGTAAAAGAACTTTACCCCAAGGTATACGAACTCATTGACAACGCTCCAAAAATAGACGACTGGAAATTTGAAGCACTCAAAAGACCAAGTAAAGAAGTGGATAGTGATCACGAATCCCCTTACGAATTTGGATCATTTAAAATTAAAATTGCAGACCTCAGCTTCCAACCGGTAAAATACATCAAAAGCACCGGTAAAATATATATCCACATCTATCTAGATAAACCCCGGTCATTGCGAGCGAAGCGAAGCAACCCCATAAACAACAAAGACCTCAAAACCGCAATGACCTACATCTTGGAAGACCTCTTGGGAGAAGAACTATTATATGCCAAAATCAAAAAATTCAAGTTTTACAAAAATAACTACAACAGGGGTATTACTTATAAACTAACCCACCTCAAAACCTATTTAGAAATGATTAACCAAAATTAAATTAACTTGATATTTAAAATTAAGATTATAATAACTCAGTTACATTAGTAAAAAATACCATAAACTTGTGGCTGTATGCACCACATAGTCTTTAGACTGTCCCAAAAACACAAAATCGTCGTTTTATCTGACAAATAGAAGATAATCTTCTGTTATTGTAGGGATTATAAAATATATCACTTTTGTAATTTAAGCAAGGGTAAGTGCATAAATATTATATTTATTTATCAGCTACTCTAATATAAATTTGATGGCTTACAGGGTTTGATATTTCTTCAATTAATTGTAGCGTATCGCCATATATAATCGCCCTACTTTTTACTATTCGTAAGGTATGCCCAATACCCAATTTATATTTTAAATATAATATTCCATCTCTTTCCTCAAATGAGCCAACTGTTCCAACAATACTGTCTGTGTTGTAATTTTTTGCTTCATCATCTCTGGGAATACTAAAAAGCATAACTTTATTATTTTCGTAAAATCGTATATGTCTAATAGACTCTAAAGGATTGCCATAAATATCTTTAACTTCCTCAATGATTTCATAGTCTATTTTTTTATTAGAGCTAAATTCGCCGTTGCCCAACCATGAGGAATATAGTTTATATGTTGATAAGACCTTTGAACTATCACCTAATTTAAAATTTGATGTATTAGAGTTTGCACAAGAAAACATAAGTATTGACAAGAATATTATTTTGACTCTTATTACCATAATGAAAAAGGATTATAGGTTTGGTATTGGAAAAATGAGCTCTGTGTATTGTTAATAACAGGGAATCTTGGGCTACCTATACGGTCATGTAAAGAATTTTGAACACCATTTCTAATTTGTTCACTATTTACTCCAACCCTCAAACCTCTATAGCCAACATAACCAGCACTTAATCTATATCTGTTAGCGTGTTGACCAACGTAACTACCATTAGGTCCTTGATCGTTGGCTAAGTCTATGATCGAGTCATTGATCTTTTTCTCGCTGATCCCTTGATTTTCTAATTGCATATTCTGATTGGTTCTTAACACAATTTTTCGAGCCAGATTTTCAGCTTTTCTATTGATTAGATTGTCAATGGTGCCATCCTTTGGGACAAACCCATAGACAAATTTTAAATCTAATGATTCAGCAACTTCCTTTAGTGAGTTAATTGATATAAAGCCTTTAGCCTCACTATCTTCGACTCTTTTTACTCCTTGCCTGGTAATACCTAATTTGTCTCCAAGTTGAGCCATAGTCATATTAAGTGCTATCCGGATCGTGTTTATCCATCCCTTTTCGGGTACCACAACCATTTCTGCTTTTTGAAAAGGTTTTAATTTTTGATCCAATTGTTCGATTAAAAGTTTTTTCTTATTCCTCATGAACTACCTTTTAAGTTTACAATCAATACTAAATGTAAACGTTATTATTTACAAATGTATAAAAATGTAAACAAAAATAGATACATAAAACAATAAAAGTAAATGATTATGTTTACTTTATATGTTGCCTTTATGCTTTTGGATTATATATTACGCATTGTATTCTTGGTTTACAGTAGTCAACAAAGAAACCATTCTAGATAACTATGTCAAAAAAAACATACGTTTAAACTGTATTTGCAGGAGTGGTTTTATTCTGGATCACCGACAGGTAATCCAAAGGTCAAAGCCCGTGAAAATGAAATTTTCAATGGGGCGGAAACAATAAAAAGTCGATTGCGAAGCAATCGGGCTTGTATTTGCAGGAGTGGTTTTATTCTGGATCACCGGCAGGTAATCCAAAGGTCAAAGCCCGTGAAAATGAAATTTTCAAAAGGGCGGAAACAATAAAAAGTCGATTGTGAAACAATCAGGCTTGTATTTGCAGGAGTGGATTACTTCTGGATCACCGACAGGTAATCCATAAGGTCAAAGTCTGTGAAAATGAAGTTTTCGTTAAATAAAAAAATAGGAAAGTGTAACGACTTTAAATTAAGTTTTAATCTAAATTAAATCCATTACCCGTTCTAATGCCATTCCGCGAGAGCCTTTTATTAGGATTTGACTGTTTTCAATTTTGTTTTTCGTTATATACAATTTAAAATCATCAAAATTTTCAAATTTTAATGAGGAGTTGTTTTTGGTAGTATAGAAGTTTTTCCCAATGAGAAAAACTTGATTGAAACCCAATGACTCTGATAAATCCACAATTTGTTGATGCTCTAAAGCAGCATCCCTACCCAACTCAAACATATCCCCTAGAATGACAATTTTATTTTTGGTTTTAAGTTGTTTGAAGTTTTCTAATGCAACATGCATGCTGCTGGGGTTTGCATTGTAAGCATCAAGGATGATGGTGTTACTTCCTATTTTAATTATTTGAGATCTATTGCTCTTAGGGGTATAACTTTCGATACCTTTTTTAATTGCGGATGGTGTTATCTTAAAATAAGCACCTATTGCAATTGCTGCTGCAATATTGGAAAAATTGTAGGTACCAATGAGTTTGCTTTCAATAGTTGTGTTGGAATATTCAATTTTTAAAAAGGGGTTTGCCTCTAGCAATTCAACTGTCACATCAGGAAAAGAATTTTTCGTTCCGAAAGAAAAAGATTGAATTGACTTGGTCTTTTCTATTTGTAATTTATCTTCGTTGTTTATGAAGGCTCTTTTGTTGTTTTTTCTTAAATATTCATAGAGCTCAGATTTGCCTTTAATGACTCCTTCTATTCCTCCAAAGCCTTCTAAATGTGCTTTTCCAAAATTGGTCACATAGCCATAGTCTGGTTGAGCAAGTTCACATAAAAAGGCAATTTCACCTTGATGATTTGCACCCATTTCAACGATGCCTATTTCTGTGTCTTTGTTCATTGATAGGAGTGTTAATGGAACTCCTATATGATTGTTTAAATTTCCTTGGGTAGCAATGGTGATGTATTTTTCTTTGAGAACAGAGTTTATGAGTTCTTTTGTGGTTGTTTTTCCATTACTTCCGGTAAGCGCGATGATGGGTGTTTTTAAAAAGTTTCTATGGTAGTTGGCAAGTTCTTGCAGTGTTTTGAGCACATTGGTAAAAAGGATTGTTTTACCATTGTTGTTAGAAAATTGCTTTTCATCAACAACTGCATATGAAGCTCCTAGCTCAATGGCTTTTTCAGCAAATAGGTTACCATTAAAATTTTCGCCTTTTAGGGCAAAAAAAATGTTGCCTTTAATGATTTTTCGAGTATCTGTGCTTATTCCGGTTGATTGAAGGTAAAGCTTGTGTAAGTTTTCAATAGTCATTAAATAAAGATATAAAAAAAGCTCCGAAAAACGGAGCTTAAATTTATTGATATTTCAAGAATTTAATTTCTTGCACTTTTGCCTTTTTTTGATTTTGTTCCCACACGAGACATTGCGTTTCTGAATCCTATATAGTCTGTAGCCATATCTTGAGGGAAGTAGCGACGTTGAGCGGGGTCAAGCCAGTAATTTCGGTCTCTCCAAGAACCTCCTTTATACACTCTTACTTCATCATTGATTAAAGTGGTTCTTGTGCTTTCTTGATCATACTGTCTTTCTAATTCTCCTTCTTCACCGGCTTCAACACTGTGTTTTGGAGAGTTATACATCAATCGGGTTGAGGACTCTTCTTCTATATCGTCATTGAAGGATTGATAATTTCTGGTAGAACGTCTGTCACCGTCTCTGAAGTTTCTGTTATCGCTTTCAGAAAATTGGGTTCTTAAGTAAGTTTCATTATCATCTACAGGTACTTGAAGGATTTCACCTGGTAAGTTTCTGGCGATGATTTGACCATTGCTAAGGGTATCATAAACAATGGTTTCTGTAGTTATAAGAGTAACCTTTCCATTTTCATCAATTGCGTTTTTTGTATATATATTACCTCTGAAGTAGTTAAAGTCGTTAAACTGGTCGTCGATAATAGGCCTGTAAACGTCTGCAACCCATTCGGCCACATTTCCTGCCATATCATAGAGTCCAAAATCGTTGGGTTGATAGGATTTAACCGGGGCGGTAATATCTGCACCGTCATCACTCCATCCGGCAATACCTCCATAATCTCCTCTTCCTTGTTTGAAGTTTGCCAATTGGTCACCGCGTGTTTTTCTTTTTCCGGAACGTGTGTATTGTCCATCCCATGGGTATTTTTTCTTACCTCGGTAAACGTTGTAACTTCTTAAACTTCCTAAGCCAAGGGCCGCATATTCCCACTCTGCTTCGGTTGGGAGTCTGTAATCTGGCAATAATAAACCATCTTTTAATTGAACATAAAGGTTTGTGCTGTCTCTCTGTAAAATACGTTCAGATGTTCTGCCTCCTTGAGTTATTTCAGTGTTTCCGCCATAAGCATCTGTTGGCGAGGTCAAATAGGTTTGTGTATTGAATGTAGTTGATGCATCAACATCTGTAATTCTGGCACCGCGTTTGGTAAAGCCTTCAGTTTCAAGAATGTGCTCATTGACACGGTCTGTTCTCCATTTTGAAAATTCAACGGCTTGAATCCAGCTAACGCCCACCACTGGATATTCTGCATAAGCAGGATGTCTGAGGTAATTGTTTGTCATAGTTTCATTGAATCCTAGTCTGTTTCTCCAAACAAGGGTATCTGGAAGGGCACCGTTGTATATAAGTCTGTAATTCTCGTTTTCAGGAGGAAATACTTTTTTTGTCCAATCAAGGTACTCTAAGTACATAAGATTGGTGACCTCTGTTTCATCCATGTAGAAGGATTGCACGTGTTGTTGAGTGGGTGTGTTGTTCCAATCGCGCATAGGGTCGTCTTGAACTTTACCCATAGTGTAGGTTCCACCTTCGACAAAAACCAATCCGGGACCGGTTTCTTGTTCTTTTGCTTTGGGGTTGTACTGAAAGCCGCCATCTTTGTCATTTAGGCTCCATCCGGTGGCTCTTGAACTATTTTTATAGTCTCTTGATTTGTTACAACTGAATAAAATAGTACTGAAAGCAGCGACTATAATAAGATTTATTACTGTTGTTCTTCTCATATTCTTGGCTTCGATTAAGAAAAAATTGGGTTCGCAATATAGTAATTAACGATAAATTTGCAATATTATTTTAATATTTAAATTTTGTAATATGATATTGATGGATAACATAACGGGTTTGTTAAGCTTTTAGTGTGTTATTATTTAAATTTTATCAAACCCTGTTTTTAAAGTAATAACTCTCAAAATACATCGTTAACTAATTTGATGATTAAAAAAATTTCTTTTTCCTTATTCCTGTTTTCAATTCTTGCTGTTTGCGGTCAATCAAAGCAGATTACCATTGAATGGACAGACAATGCTTTGGCCAAATCTCAACAGTCTTCAAAAGTAGAAAACAGTATTCACTATTCAACCTCTACCAATACCTATTCCCGGGTATGGAAGGATGATGCATTTGTAAACCCAAACTCGCTTGTGGTTTCAAATATGCAATTTCAAAATGTGTCAGAAAGTGACCTTTTTGAGTTGGATTTATTTAATATTCCAAGTCAGGTGAACTCTTCCATAAAAAGTAGCAGAGGAAGAAATCAAATATATACAACCCTTTCAGTCACACCAATTATTTACGAAAACGGAATTTACCGAAAATTAATTTCGTTTGATATTTCTTATTCAAAATCAATTATAAATCAATCAAGCCGAAGTATCGGTCTTTCAAATTCACTTTTGAGTTCGGGTCAATGGTATCGATTTAAAATAGACCAACCTGGAGTTTATAGAATTGACAGAAATTTTTTAAACAGCTTGGGAATGGATGTGAACTCCATTGATCCCAGAAAGTTGAAAATTTATGGAAATGGGGGGAGCATGCTGCCATTGCAAAACAGTGAAAATACAAACTTTGATTTAATAGAAAATGCCATTCAAGTAGTAGGTGAGGAAAATGGTTCCTTTGATTCTGGTGATTACATTCTTTTCTATGGTGAAAACTTTAAATTCAATCAGGAAAACAACACTCACATCAACATATATGATGACAACGCTTACTATTACATCACTGCAGATGGTGACAATGGTAAACGAATAACTTCTTACAATGAGCCCACAGGAGCTGCAACTACTGTAATTAATCAATTTAATAACTATCAGTTTTTTGAAAAAGACGAATTAAATCCACCTTTAGTAGGAAATAGATGGTTTAGCAATCGATTTAGTATTCAAAATGAGCAAAGTTTTGAGTTTAACTTCCCAAATATTATTGCCGGTCAACCTATGGAGGTGAAAGTATTTGCCATAGGGACCTCAGAAGTCACAACAACAATGGAAGTTCTTGTAAATGAACAACAACAATCAGCTTTGCAGTTTGGAACAGTTAGCACTACAGTTTTGGCCTCAAGTAGAAGTTTTTCAGATTTTGTAAATGCCACTTCTGAAGTAGTCAAAGTCACATTAAAGTATAATAATGCCGGAAACCCGCAAAGCGATGCCTTTTTAGATTATATTAGTGTAAACGCTCTTTCGCAGTTAACGGGCACCAATCAACAAGTGCCTTTCAGGTATGATGAGGCCGCAATTTTATCCGGTATAGGTGAATATCAATTTTCAAATGCAGCCTCCTATTCACAAATTTGGGATGTAACAGACCCACAAACAATTAGGGCTATTGCAAATGAAAGTGGCTCTCAAACTATAGCATTTAAGGCACAATTGGGTCAAGTGAGGGAGTATGTAGCCGTCCACACATCAGATTTTTACACACCCGTTAGAGTTACACCTTCAACTGTGGCAAACCAAAACCTGAAAGGAACCATATTTCTTAATGAACAGGGTTCTTTTCAAGATATTGATTATTTGATTGTCGCTCCACCTTTTCTTTTGCAACCGGCTCTAAGGCTTGCCAATCATCATAAAAACAATAGCGGTATAAGGGTTAAAGTCGTTACTACAGATAAAATATACAATGAGTTTAGTGCCGGAAAACAAGATATTGCAGCCATTAGAAATTTTGTAAAATACATCTATGACAACGCTTCTTCGCCAGAGAACAGAATAAAATACCTCAACCTATTTGGTGATACATCAGTAGATTATAAAAACAGACTTCAGAGAAACAACAACATAGTACCCACATTTCACCTTTCTGAGATGGGTTCAATTTCAGCATCGGGAACCTATATGTCTGATGATTTTTATGGTATGATGGATGCCAATGAAGGATCAATGGCAAGCACAGATAAATTAGATATAGCCGTCGGAAGAATGGTTGTGGACAATGTCTCTCAGGCAAACGATATGGTTAATAAGGTTATAAGATACCAGTCTGATGAAGCATTGGGAAACTGGCGTAGCAATTTTACACTGGTTTCTGATGATGCAGATAATTATCCCACAGATTTTAACTTACAGGTTAGATTGGATGAATTGGGCGATAATATTTCTGCAAATAAACCTTTTGTAAACGTTATAAAAATTCACAGCGATTCCTATCAACAGGAAACCTCATCGGGAGGAAACAGGTATCCAAAAGTTAATGAAGCGATTGAAAATACCATTGATGTGGGCACGTTGGTTTTAAATTATTTTGGACACGGAGGAGAAGACGGGCTGTCCAGCGAACGTATAGTGACCAAACAAACGGTTCAAAATCTCAGAAATAGAAACCGGTATCCACTGGTAGTGACGGTTACTTGTGAATTTACCAGATTTGATAACCCATTAAGACCCACTGCGGGCGAATTTACCTACTGGAATAGAGAAGGTGGAGCAATTGCCCTTATTTCAACAACACGACAAATTGGCGTATCCACAGGAAGGCAATTCAATGACACCCTTGCATCAAAACTTTATGCCTTTGACATTGCTGATTTTGTGCCACCTGCTGAGGCGGTAAGACTCTCAAAAAATGAAATGTCAACCTCACAAAGAAGGGTTATTTTTTATATTGGCGATCCGGCTATGGAACTCGCTTTTCCCAAAAAAGAAGTGCGTTTAACTACAATAAATGGAGCGCCATTAGGGCCAACCAATGATACACTAAAGGCATTGAGTAGAGTAAAATTAGGAGGCCAGGTGGTTGATTCAAATGGAAATTTAATTTCGGGTTATAATGGCACTTTAGAGGCCAAAGTGTTTGATAAAAAAGTACAAAGACAAACTCTTGGTAATGATGGAACCACAGACAATCAAGGTAATCTGGTAATTATGGACTTTGAAACACTTGGTGAAGGCATTTTTAATGGCCAGGCAACTATATCAAACGGTCAATTTGAATTTGAATTTGTAGTTCCTAGAGACATAGCAATTCCTGTTGGAGAGGGACGTGTAAGTCTCTATGCCAAAAGAAACAATAGTCTGGAGGACCAAGCCGGAGCAAATGAAACGATACTTGTAGGAGGTATAAATGAGAATGCGCCCGATGATAATCAAGGCCCTCAAATAAGACTTTTTATGAATGATGAGAGTTTTGTAAACGGTGGTATTACAAATAATTCTCCCATATTAATAGCCAAACTCGAAGATGAAAACGGAATCAACACCGCCAGTGGAATTGGCCATGATATAACCGCAATTCTTGATGGTGATGAAACAAACCCTTTTGTGTTAAATGATTACTATCAGGCTGAAGTTGATGATTTTACCAAAGGCGCTTTAAGTTTCCGATTAAGAGATTTAGAAGAAGGTCTTCACACCCTCACTGTTAAAGCCTGGGATGTTTACAACAACTCTTCTACCGCCGAAATCCAATTTGTAGTAGCAGGAAGTAACGAACTTAAAATTGAACGCGTTTTAAACTATCCCAATCCCTTTGTAAATTATACCGAATTTTGGTTTAACCACAACCGCCCGTTTGAACCGCTTGAAGTTCAAGTACAGGTCTTTACCGTTACCGGAAAAGTTGTTTGGTCAAGAAATCAAATCATCAATACAGAAGGTTTTCTGTCCAGAGAAATTACCTGGGATGGAAGAGATGATTTTGGTGACCGCATAGGAAAAGGTGTCTATGTATATAAGTTAACGGTAAAATCTACGTTAACCAACAAGAAAGTTGAAAAAATTGAAAAACTAGTTATCCTATAAAAATTAAATATATATTTGTCCAAAATTTGAAATTTATGAAGCGAATACTGATACCTGTACTACTTTGCCTTGTAGTATTTAATACAACTGCCCAAGATGAACCCAGAAGAGTAATAACAACAGCAGTTCCCTTTGTTCTCATAGCTGCAGATGCAAGAGCAGCTGGTATGGGCGATATGGGTGTAGGAACATCTGTTGATGGATTTTCACAACAGTGGAACCCTGCAAAATATGCTTTTTCAACCTACAAACAAGGCATAGGTGTTACATATACCCCTTACCTAAGTCAACTGGTAAATGACATTTTCCTTGGAAACCTCACTTATTTTAACAGAATAAACGAAAGAAGTGCTGTGGCTGCTAGTTTTAGATTTTTCAGCCTTGGTGATATTGAGCTTAGACAAGATGCCATTCAAGAGCCCTTGATACAAAGCCCAAATGAACTTACTTTTGATGTCTCTTATTCTTTGAGACTCAGTGAGCGATTCTCGATGGCAGTAGCAGGTCGCTATTTAAGATCTGATTTAAAACTGCAAGTTGCAGATGAAGATGCCTCAGCCGGGAACTCCTTTGCTGTAGATGTTGCAGGTTATTACCAAAGTGAAGAAATACGTTTTGATGAATTTGATGGTCGATGGAGAGCCGGTTTTAATATCTCAAACTTGGGACCCAAAATGAAATATGACGAAGTAGGTCAAGAAAACTTCTTACCCACAAACCTTGCGTTAGGAGGAGGTTTTGATTTTATTTTGGATGCCTTCAACAGAGTGGGAGTAACTGCAGAAGTTAACAAATTACTCGTTCCAACACCCCCCGTGAGAGACAGAGACCCAAATTCTCCCACTTTTGGAGAAGTGTTGGAAGGAAAAGATGACGATGTGTCTTTCTTCAAAGGGGTCTTTCAGTCATTTGGTGATGCCCCCGATGGTTTTAGCGAAGAACTTAAAGAATTCACCTGGGCATTGGGTGTAGAATATGCTTATCAAGATTCGTTTTTTCTAAGAACAGGTTATTTTAACGAAAGTGAAGAAAAAGGTTCCAGAAAATTCCTTTCATTGGGAGCCGGTTTCAAATACACTTCCATTAATATTGATGTCTCTTATTTATTTTCAACATCCAAAGTGAGAAGTCCCCTGGAAGGAACTTTGCGATTTGGCTTGACATTTAACTTCGGAGACGGTGATTATTATGCGGAATACTAAAAGAATAAAAGCTTAAAAAAAATCCCGATTGCTCTCAGCAACTCGGGATTTTTTTTCCTAAAATAAAATTGAAATAGTTTATAAATTGAAAAAATTAGAACTACATACCCAGATCAATGTATTTAAATCCAAAGATGCTTTACCTCTGTTAACGCTCGATTTAATGGAAGACGCAGAAAAAGCCCGTGAAAACGCCTATGCTCCCTATTCAAACTTTAGAGTAGGTGCTGCAATTCTTCTTGAAAATGGCGAGATTATAACCGGCAACAATCAGGAAAATGCTGCTTATCCATCGGGTTTATGTGCAGAACGTGTTGCTATCTTTTTTGCAGGCTCACAGTTTCCAAATATCAAAATTCTACAAATCGCGGTCACAGCAAGATCTGAAAAACAAACTTTAAATGTGCCCATACCTCCCTGTGGAGCTTGCAGGCAAGCAATAGCAGAGTATGAAATAAAGCAAAAGCATCCCATAGAAATATTTTTTATGGGCGAAACCGGCGAGGTCTATAAAACAGATTCTATCAAAACACTTCTTCCCTTACTCTTTGATAGCAATAGCCTTAAATAGTTTTTGTTTGTTAATGTTTTTCAATCAAATTTAATTTTAAATTATCCTGACTTTCAATTTTAGTCACCACTACAAAAACACCATTTCTACCTTTTGTGTAATTTTTAAGTTGAACACTTTTTTTATTACTCACTAAAGTAGTATTTTTGTTCTCTATGTTTTTTGACAATAAAAACTAGATCTTATATTCTACATAAAAAGATGAAAAAAATCACTAAAAACACATATCTAAATTGGTATGAAGAAATGCTCTTTTGGCGCAAGTTTGAAGACAAATTAGCTCAAGTATATATTCAACAAAAAGTGAGAGGATTTCTCCATTTGTACAACGGTCAGGAAGCCATTCTAGCCGGTTCACTCCACGCGATGGATTTGACCAAGGACAAGATGATTACAGCCTACAGAAACCACGTGCAGCCCATTGGTATGGGAGTCGATCCCAAACGCGTGATGGCCGAACTCTATGGAAAAGCCACAGGAACTTCTCAAGGTCTTGGAGGCTCTATGCATATCTTCTCAAAAGAACACCGTTTTTATGGTGGTCACGGTATTGTGGGTGGACAAATCCCTTTAGGTGCCGGTCTTGCTTTTGCAGATAAATATTTCAAGAGAGATGCTGTTACTCTAACATTTCTTGGTGATGGAGCCGCTCGACAAGGCTCACTTCACGAAACCTTAAATATGGCTATGCTCTGGAAACTTCCTGTCGTTTTTTGTGTAGAAAACAACGGTTATGCCATGGGAACTTCTGTTGCCAGAACAGCAAACCATGTTGAAATATGGAAACTCGGTTTGGGGTACGACATGCCTTGTGGCCCTGTAGATGCTATGAATCCCGTAAAAGTTGCCGAAGCCATGGATGAGGCCATCAAAAGAGCCAGAAAAGGTGACGGTCCCTCATTTTTAGAATTGAAAACATACCGCTATCGTGGTCACTCAATGAGTGATGCACAACTCTACAGAACCAAAGAAGAAGTAGAAGAATATATGAAAATTGACCCCATCACTCAAGTTTTGGATGTCATTAAAGAAAAAAAATATGCTACAGATAAAGAGATTAAAGCCATCGATCAACGCGTAAAAGACCGTGTGGCTGAATGCGAAAAATTTGCAGATGAATCCCCTTATCCTGAGAAGAATGTGATGTATGACACGGTATATGCACAAGAAGACTATCCATTTTTAGCACACAAACCTGAATAATTATGGCAGAAGTAATTAATATGCCACGACTCAGCGACACCATGGAAGAAGGTGTGGTTGCAAAATGGCTCAAAAAAGTTGGAGATAAAGTTTCAGAAGGAGATATCCTGGCTGAAATTGAAACAGATAAAGCCACCATGGAGTTTGAATCCTTTTATGAAGGAACATTGCTTCACATTGGTATTCAGGAAGGAGAAACAGCTCCGGTTGATACACTTCTAGCAATTTTGGGAGAAGAAGGTGAAGATATTTCTGAATTGATAAAAGGAGACAAAAAGAATTCAGATAAAAAAGAAGAGAAAACTGATAAAAAAGAATCAGAGCCCAAAGAAGAAAAATCTGAAGAGAAACAAGAAAATAAAGAAGAAACTTCAAGCACGGAAGTCCCTGAAGGAGTTGAAGTCATCACAATGCCGCGCTTAAGCGACACAATGACCGAAGGAACTGTAGCTTCTTGGTTAAAAAAAGAAGGAGATAAAGTAGAAGAAGGAGATATCCTAGCCGAAATTGAAACCGATAAAGCCACTATGGAGTTTGAATCCTTCTATTCAGGAACCCTACTTAAAATAGGAATACAAGCCGGCGGCTCTGCACCCGTTGATTCTGTTCTAGCCATTATTGGTCCCAAAGGAACCGATGTTTCCGGATTGATAGAAAAACTTCAAAATGCTGCTGGGAAATCTAAATCTGAAGCCAAACCGGCAGAAGAAATGAAAACACAAAAACCTGAAGTTAAAGAACAAGCCAAGCCGGTTGCTACTCAGCAAAAAGGATCTCAAACATCATCAGACCGTCGCATATTTGCCTCACCACTCGCTAAAAAAATGGCTGAGGATCGTGGTATTAACCTTTCTCAAGTACAAGGAAGTGGTGAAAACGGCAGGATTGTAAAGAAAGATATCGAAAACTTTCAGCCTGGTTCCGGAACTCAAGCCTATATGCCCGTGGGTCAGGAGCAATTTGAAGAGATTAAAAACTCCCAAATGCGAAAAACCATCGCTAAACGTTTGGGCGAATCAAAATTTACAGCACCGCATTATTACCTGACTATTGATTTGGATATGGACAATGCCATATCGGCAAGAACAGCTATCAATGAAGCCGGAGAGGGCAAAATTTCGTTTAACGACATGATTGTAAAAGCTTGTGCGATGGCTTTGAGAAAACACCCCCGTGTTAATTCAACCTGGACAAGTGATAACACAATAATCGCAAAACACATACACATGGGTGTCGCTGTTGCCGTTGAAGATGGTTTGGTGGTTCCTGTTTTGAAATTTGCAGACCAGATGAGCTTTGCTCAAATAGGCGCAAACGTCAAAGAACTGGCTACAAAAGCAAGAGATAAAAAACTAAAACCCGAAGAAATGGAAGGCAGCACCTTCACCGTTTCAAATCTGGGAATGTTTGGTATCAGAGAGTTTACATCCATTATCAATCAACCAAACTCGGCCATCCTTTCGGTGGGAACTATCGTTCAAAAACCCGTAGTGAAAAACGGGCAAATTGTGGTTGGAAATGTCATGACTGTGACTTTGGCTTGTGACCATAGAACCGTGGACGGTGCAACCGGAGCGGCTTATTTGCAAACCCTAAAACAATACATCGAAAACCCGATAACCATGTTTGTTTAAACAGCTTAGAAATAAATTATTAAATCCCGTTTATACTAAGTATTTAGCGGGATTTTTTTATTTTTAGGGATTATAAAATGGCACACCGATAACACGGATGAAGCGGATTACCGCTGATTTCTAAAATAATATCATAATATATCCATGATTATCAGCCAGATCCGCATCATCTGCGTGCTATTAAACAGAGTAAAATAGATAGAAGAAATGGAAAATAAAAAAGACGAGACACGCGCCTTTGCAAGTGTGAAGAATATCATCATTACAGGAACCAGCCGGGGCATTGGCTTTGAGTTGGTTCAACTCTTTGCAAATGAGGGGCATCAGGTACTTGCGCTTTCGCGAAATGATTTGCCCTGTAAAAACCTCCATCTTAAAAATGTAGTTTCGTTATCCTGCGACCTTTCAAAACAAGACCAAATCAAAGAAGCTGTAAATTTTGTACAAGAAAACTGGTCTCAGGTAGATATACTCATCAATAATTCCGGTTTGTTGATCAATAAACCCTTTAAGGAATTAACATCACAAGATTTTTTGGAAGTCTATCAAGTGAATGTTTTTGCTGTTGCAGCCCTCACAAAAGCCATCATTCCGTTTATGAAAAAGGACGGTCATGTAGTAAACATCAGCAGTATGGGAGGCATACAAGGCAGTATGAAATTTCCCGGTCTTGCTGCATACAGCTCAGCAAAAGGTGCTGTGATTACCTTAACCGAACTCCTTGCCGAAGAATACAAAGAAACCGGTCCTTCGTTTAACGTGCTTGCCCTGGGGGCCGTGCAAACCGAAATGCTTGAAGAAGCCTTTCCCGGTTACAAAGCACCGCTCACAGCCAAAGAAATGGCTGCCTACATGATGGATTTTGCTCTCAACGGAAGCAAGTTTTACAATGGAAAAATTTTGCAGGTTTCGAGCTCAACACCCTGATATGAAAGAAATCCTCTCAAAATACATCCCCGAACAAGCCGTTGCTGCTACTTTTGAATTGATCAAAAAGAACAACGTCTATCTTCAAATTGTCAATCAAAGAGTCACACGACACGGCGATTACCGAATTTTACCCAACGGGCAGCATAAAATCACGGTCAACGCTTCTCAAAACAAATACCGTTTTTTTATTACCTTAATTCACGAAATAGCCCACTTAGAGGCTTTTGAAAGCTATGGGCGTCGCATCAAGCCACACGGACAGGAATGGAAACACACCTTCCAAAAATTGATGTTGCCATTTATCCATCCCTCGATTTTTCCTGCCCGGTTATTGCCTTTGATAGCCAACCATTTTAAAAATCCAAAAGCTAGTAGTGATACCGATGCCCAACTTGCTTTGGCACTCAAAAAGTACGACCCTGCCAACGATAAAAATTATATCTTTGAAATTCCGGAAGGGGCGCTTTTTAAAATTTACAACGGAAAGGTGTTTAAAAAAGGTGCCAAACGCGTCAAGCGAATTGAAGGGATTGAATTGCAATCTGGTAAAATGTATTTATTTAACCCAAATGCAGAAGTTGAGCTCATAGAAGTACCGTAGCCTAAGTAAAATATGATCAATAAGAAAACTTATATAAAACCATCCTTCCTTGAGGGGGATAAAAGGGGGGGCTATTATGCAGTGCTTATGGCTGGCGGTATCGGCTCCCGGTTTTGGCCGGTGAGCACAGAGGAATTCCCCAAACAATTTCACGACCTGTTGGGAAGTGGAGATACCCTCATTCAAAAAACCTTCAAGCGGTTGCAAGGCGTTGTTCCTACAGAAAACATCTTGATTTTAACCAATGAACGCTATAAAAACCTGGTTTTAGAACAACTTCGGGAAGTTAAAGAAAATCAGATAATTCTGGAGCCTGTCATGCGCAATACGGCTCCTTGTTTGTTGCTTTCGGCATTAAAAATTCAAAAACAAAACCCAAATGCGGTGATGTTGGTAGCGCCCAGCGACCACTGGATAGAAGATGAGGAGGCCTTTCAGCAAAACATCATTTCTGCTTTTGAAAATTGCAGTTTTAATGAGGTCTTGATGACTTTGGGCATACTACCCACATTTCCCAATACCGGTTATGGATATATTAAATTTGAAAAATCGCAAAACGAAATAAAAAAAGTCCTTCGGTTTACCGAAAAACCCGATTACGCTACAGCGAAAACATTTTTAACAGCAGGCAACTATATGTGGAACGCCGGTATTTTTGTGTGGAGTGTAAAAAGTATTGTCCAGGCTTTTGAAAATCTGGCACCTCAAATGCATGAATTGTTTCAGTCAGGAATTTCAGATTTAAACACCTCAAAAGAAAAAGCCTTTATCAATGCTAATTATGCTGCAGCAGAAAATATTTCCATCGATTATGCTATTTTAGAAAAAGCAGAAAATGTGTATATGCTCCCCGCCACTTTTGACTGGAATGATTTGGGGACCTGGGGGTCATTGCACGAAAAACTTCCTAAAGATGAACAGAATAATGCTGTTGTTAGAGCCAATACACTTCTTATAAATTCTAAAAATAACATCATTCAAACAGATGCTCATAAAAATGTAGTGATTAGTAATTTAAGTGATTTTATCATCGTAGATAAAGGAAAAACACTTATAATTGTACCCAAGGAAAAAGAACAGGATATCAAACAAATTCAAGAAATTGCTAAGAAAAAGTTTAAATAAAGTAGATGCTTTATGGATACAAAGGAAGAAGTAAACTCAGACAAATTAAAGCAAAGCGCAAAAGGGACTTTTGAGGAGGTTAAATCCTTTTTAGCCGGCCTTTTAGACGTAAGACAAGATACAGATAAAGAGGAGACCGTAGAAGCCGTTAAAAAAGAAATTTCTTTTAAAGGGCACAACGCCTGGATTTTGATTTTCTCGATTTTTGTAGCCTCCATTGGTTTGAATGTAAGTAGTACAGCCGTCGTGATTGGAGCGATGTTAATTTCTCCCCTTATGGGTCCGATTGTGGGCGTGGGACTCTCTGTGGCTATTAACGATATAGATACTTTAAAACGCTCTTTAGTGAATCTGGGCGTGATGATAGGTTTAAGTGTGCTTACCGCTTATCTCTATTTTTTACTTTCTCCTTTAACCAAGCTAACCCCGGAGCTGGAAGCGCGCACATATCCCACCATTCTGGATGTTTTAATCGCTATTTTTGGTGGTTTGGCGCTCATCGTAGCCAAAACCAAAAAGGGCACCATGCCTAGTGTTATTTATGGTGTTGCAATTGCTACGGCTCTTATGCCGCCTTTGTGTACCGCAGGTTATGGCCTTGCGGTGGGTAATTTTGAATATTTTGGTGGGGCTTTTTACCTGTTTACCATCAACTCTATTTTTATCGCTCTTTCTGCTTTTGTTGTCTCCAAATTACTCGGTTTTCCTTTGGTTAAGTATGCCAATTCTAAAAGAAGAAAACGCATTGCGCAAATAGCAACTACCATTGCTCTGGTCGTTATGATCCCTAGCACGTTGCTGTTTTGGAAATTGCTAAAGCAAGAAATATTTGTGAGTAATGTTGACGTTTTTATTTCTGAAAATATCGTCTATGAAAACGCATACCTAAATCGTTTTGAGAGAGATTATGACAAGAAAACAATCACACTTTATATGGGAGGTGAAATTGTTCCCGAACCGGTAATAAATACCTGGCGAACAAAACTAATGAACGATGAAAAGTTAAATGATGTTGATCTTATCGTAAGACAAGGTCGCGATGATGGTGATGTTTCTACAACAGATTTTGTTTCCCTTTCAGACAGGTACTCGCGTGCCGTTGAAACTTTGGAATCACGAGACACTAAAATTAGATCGCTTGAAAAACAAGTAAGCGATTTGACCACCGGTAAAATTCCTTTTGAAGAATTGATTGAAGAGGTGAAAATTAATTATTCAGAATTAAATTCCATTTCGTTCTCAAATACACTAACATCAAATTTTGAGACGATAGACACCATTCCGGTTTTTACAGTTGAATGGAACAATGCTATTTCCAGACAACTGAAAAATACCAACAACGAGAAATTAAAAAATTGGCTTTCTTTCAAGTTGGGTAAAGAAAATGTCGAAGTTATTGAAAGGAATTAGCTATTTGAAGCTTCCTTATTTTGTGCTACCCTTATTTTTTTAAACAAGTCTGAGGAATAAACAAACTCGGTCACAGCCTCATTATCGGTTTTAAATATTAAAGATTTATCACCTTTCCAAACCAGGTGACCCTCTTTTAAAAAGATGATGGTCTCACCAATTTCCATCACAGAATTCATGTCATGAGTGTTCACTACGGTGGTAATGTCATACTCTTCGGTTATTTCTTGAATAAGGTTATCTATCACAGTAGCGGTCCTTGGGTCAAGCCCGGAATTGGGCTCATCACAAAATAAATATTTGGGATTGTTGACAATCGCCCGCGCAATAGCAACCCTTTTTTGCATCCCACCCGAAATTTCAGCAGGTAATTTCTTGTTTACATTGACCAAATTGACTCGTTTCAAGACCTCATTTACACGATCTAACATCTCGCTTTTAGATTTTTTACTCATCATTTGTAATGGAAATAACACATTTTCTTCAATATTCATAGAATCAAATAAAGCCCCTCCTTGAAAAAGCATACCCATTTGTTGTCGCAAATCACTTTTTTCATCCTTATCCATATCCTGTATGGCTTTATCACCATAAATAATTTTACCTTTTTCTGGTGTAAAAAGGCCTAAAAGGCATTTCATAAAAACGGTTTTACCGCTTCCGCTTTGTCCTATGATGATATTGGTTTTTCCCTTTTCAAAAGTGGTAGAGATTCCTTTTAGAACCTCTTCATCCCCAAAACTTTTATGTAAATCTTCAACTTTAATCATTAGCTAAGGAGCATTTGAGTTATTATAAAATTTGCTAAAATAATGAGCACACTGGTCCATACAAAAGAGTTTGTACTTGCTTTCCCCACTTCAAGTGCCCCACCATTCATATAATAACCTTGCCAGGAAGGAACAGTTGCCAGTATAAAAGCAAATACAAAAGTTTTTAAGAAAGCATAAATAATATGAAAGGGCACAAAATCTTCCTGAAGGCCTGTTGCAAAATCTGAAGCACTTGAAAAACCACCATACACTGCAGCAATCCAACCACCTGCAATGCCCACTGTCATTGAAATCACAATGAGGAATGGAAAGAATAAAAGCGCAATAATTTTTGGAAAAACAAGATAATTTAGAGAATTGATACCCATCACTTCAAGTGCATCAATTTGTTCTGTTACCCTCATAGAGCCAATACTTGAGGTGATAAATGAACCCACTTTTCCGGCCATGATAATCGAGATAAAAGTGGGAGCAAATTCTAAGATTATAGATTGCCTGGTGGCAAATCCAATCAAACTCTTAGGCACCAGTGGATTGTCCATATTGAGCGCTGTTTGAATCGCAATCACACTCCCCACAAAAAATGAAATAAAGACAACGATCCCTAACGAGTTGATAATTAAATCATTTATCTCTTTAAAAATAAGGTTTTTTAGAACAGATGTTTTTGTGGGCCTACTAAAGACCTGCCTTAACATCATAAAATAAGAACCAATATCTCGAATGTATTTCATTGAAAAATAATAACAAATAATTTACAGATTCCTTTCAAGCCCACTTCTTTGATAGAACATGATAGAGCTCTAAACTTGCGACTTGAAACATAAACAAGTTTACATGGCTAAAGTAACAAAAATAATTTGTTGGGATTTAACTATTAAGTAAACTTTAGTTTAAAGAGGTATTGTATTTTTGTTCTACAATTTTTTAAAACCATGAATAAGCAACTTGCCTTTAATACGTTAATTTTTTTCATTCTCGCCCTTGGCATTGCTCAAAGCAATCAAAACCTCATAGCAAACAACAATGAAGTTTCACAACCCGCTCTTGTTGTTGGGATTTTAGTCGATCAAATGAGGCATGATTACCTTACACGCTATGCTCACCGTTATGGTGAGGGTGGCTTTAAAAGATTGCAAAATGAAGGGTTTGAATTTAAAAACAATCATTTCAACTACATTCCCACTTATACCGGTCCCGGACACGCTTCGGTTTATACCGGTACCTATCCTGCTATTCACGGCATTGTTGCCAATGATTGGTATGACAAAGAAATCAAAGAGAGTGTTTACTGTGCTCAGGATGATACTGTTACTCCTGTTGGAACAACCCACAGAGCAGGTAAAATGTCACCCCACCGAATGAAAACGACCTCCATTACCGATCAACTCAGGCTACACACCCAGCAAAAATCAAAAGTCATTGGACTTTCCTTAAAAGATCGGGGAGCCATCCTGCCAGCAGGACATAGCGGTACAGCCTACTGGTTTCACGGAAAGGAAGAAGGAAATTGGATTAGCAGTTCGTTTTATATGGAGCAGCTCCCGCAATGGGTACAGCAATTTAATGATTCCGGTTTAGCTGAAAGTTATTTAAATGATACCTGGAACACGCTATATCCCATTGAAACCTATGTTGAAAGCGGACCCGATTTGTCTCCTTATGAAGATAGATTCACAGGAGTAGAAAATTCAGTGTTCCCTTACAACCTGAAAACACTCGCCCCTGATAACGGAAATTTTGACATCATCAAGGAAACCGTTTTTGGCAACAACATCACCACCGATTTTGCCATCGCAGCCATCGAGGGCGAAAATCTGGGTAAAAACAACACCACAGATTTTCTGGCCATAAGCTATTCCAGCCCAGATTACATTGGTCACACTTTTGCAGTAAATTCAGTAGAAGTTCAGGATAACTACTTGAGGCTTGATAAGGAAATTGAGCGTCTATTGCTTTATTTGGATTCGCATCTTGGCAAAGGAAATTACACCGTTTTTCTCTCGGCAGATCATGGAGCAGTCCACAATCCCGGTTATTTGCAATCGCAAAACATTCCGGCAGGTTTTTTTGACCGTTCTGCTTTACAAACAAAGCTAAAAGAGTATTCCATTGCTACTTTTTCTGTTGATGTTGTTGAAAGGGTTCAAAGCAATCAGGTGTTTTTAAACAAAGAGGCTTTACAATCTAAAAACTTAATGCCCGAAGTAGTTCAGCAAACCCTGGCAGATTTTATCCTTGCTTATCCACAAATAGATAAGGTTTTTACCAGAAAACAACTGGAAGGCAATTCATACACCCGCGATACCGGCTATTTGGTTCAGAATGGTTTTAACCAGAAGCGCAGTGGCGATGTGGTCTATGTGTTAGACCCGGCAGTTATTTCTACCTACTACCATCAAGGAGGCACTACCCACGGTAGCGGCTTCACTTATGATACCCACGTGCCGCTTATTTTCTTCGGTAACGGAATTAAAAAGGGCTATACCTATCAAAAATCTGAAATTACAGACATTGCACCCACACTTTCGGCTTTATTGGGAATTGCCCGGCCCAATGGTGCAACTGGAAGGGTGTTGACGGAGTTGTTTGAGTAAATATTAAGGAGCTGTTTCCCGCTTTACGCTGTATCCCCCAAGTAAAACTTGGGGTGGATGCCGCTTCAATCGGGGCTATGAAAACACTTTCTGCTTCATTTTTTGCCAACGAAGCTTTCTAATGAATTGGCCCTCTTTTTCGGAGACTAAAAATGGAATCCTATTTCTTTTCGCTTTAAAATAGCCATTCAAATAATCAATTTTCAACAAAGGTCTTCCTTTTTTTAAAGCCAGTTTCAAAGAAGCAATTGTGGTTAACCAAAATCCATAGCGCAAGCGATAAAAGGCTTCCCCTTGCTTATAGCGTGCGGTTTTATCATAGGTTTTTCCGGTGAGTTTTAGATGTTTTACCAAAAGTAAAGGTTCTGTTACAACTTCCCAGCCGTGATATTGAGCCAATAACTCATCGGCAGTGTCCCAGCCCATAGCGGGTTTGAGTCCGCCAATAGATTGAAAACATCCTTTTCTATACGCTTTTAGTGCCCCACGAATGTGATCCTTGCTGGTGAGGTTTTCAACTTCCCAAATCCCGTTTTTTTCTATTGTACAAAATCCCCCCGTCATCCCGCATTTGGGATTATTTTTAAAAATTTCAGCTATTTTTTCCAGATAGTTTTCCGGAAAAATTAAATCGGCATCAAACTTACAGATGATGTCATAGTCGTCATCCAGGGTTTCAAATCCTTTGTAAAATGCATTGATGACTTTACTGCCGGGCAGGTGTTTATCTTCTGATGTTGTTTTGATTAATCTAATAAACGGGAATTTTACTGCAAAACCAGACACCACTTCCGCAGTAGCGTCTGTAGAATGATCATCAACAACGACGATTTTTCTTGGGAGGAGTGTTTGGGTTGCAAGTGACTCCAGCGTTTTTCCAATAAAAGCCTCTTCGTTATGCGCCGGAATGATGATAAAAAATTTCAATGCTGAAAGGCGTTAATAAAGTTCCTTTCAAAAGTAAACATTTTTTAATTGCAGCTCACATTTGGGTTCCAGTCATTAAATATACCACTAGGGTTTTCTTTTTCGGTCCAAAGGTGCAATGCCCAAATTTCTAGATTTGGATTTTGATGAAAATGCTGATTGAATAAAACTGGAGGCTCTGCATCGGCCGGGTGAATAGCAAAAGGCACTATATATTCCACACCAAGAAATTCCATCTCATTATTTTCGTTCAGATTGTACAAAAGCACCTGTGGCTCGAGGTGGTTTACCCTTCCGTCAAAATATTCCATACGTCCATAGTGAAAGCCCATTCCGCCCTCTGTAGGGTGCTCCACACAATCTGACATTTGATTATCCCACCCTGCATTCATACCCGCATTAAAATCAACATAAGCAGCCGTTTCCGCCTTTACCTGATTGATTAGGTAGTTAATCCAATTATCACAACTCACAGAAGGATTAAAGTCTGCAAACATGCCAACGGTGTTTTCTTTTTCAGTCCAGACATGTAAAGCCCAGATGCCTAAATGGTGGTTGGCATGAAATTCTTGAAAAAATAAAACCGGAGGTTCTGCATCAGCAGGTAAAACTTCAAAAGGAACGATATATTCCACACCCAGAAACTCCATCTGCTCATTTGCATTCATTGCATAAAGCAATACTTGAGGTTCCAAATGGTTAACACGACCATCCATAAATTCCAATCTGGCATAGTGATGTCCCATACCTCCTGCTGAGGGATGTTCTACACAGCCAGACAAATCAGTATTCCAGCCGGCATTCATGGCCGTATTGATATTAGTAAATGTACTAGTAGCATTTTTAACTTCTTGAATCAACTGCTCAATTTGATCCTCTTCAGAAAGCGGTGGAGTGTTATCGTCGTCATTCGAACAAGACATAAAAACTGTCAACGTTAAGCATAGTGTAAATAATTTCAGGTGTTTCATAATTATTTAGTTTAGTTTGTTTTCAATAGGGATTAATTTTCAGCAGGAGTAAATCGCTCCACCACATTGTCAAAGGGCTCCAAAGTTTGAAGGAAATCATAAATACTACTGATGTCCTCTTCTTCCATCCCTGCATACATTGCCCAGGGCATCAATGTTTGGAATTCACCTGGCTTCACGTTGGGTAATACATAAGTGGGATCTTCATATTTTTTGAATAACCTGATAAATTCCTCGCGACTCATATTTTTTATGCCGGTTTCATGAGGCGTAAGGTTAGGCGCTCTAAGGGTGCTTCCATCGGGAAACTGAAATTCCCGTCCACCACCACCAATGGGGCCTGTAAATTTTCCTTTTTCAAATTGGGTGTGACACTCGGCGCACGCCGCTGCTGTAAACATATATTTACCATAGGCAACGCGATCTGTTTTTGACGGCTTTGTTGCAAGTTTGGCTTCTTTAGGAATGGTTCTTAAAATGAAATTAAAAGGAAAGTCTGCTTCCGATTTTGGATGATTGCTTTCCACTGGTTCCAGTGTTCTTAAATATGCAATAACAGATTCAATATCTTCACGATCCAGCTGACCAAAATTGTGATAGGGCATCACAGGGAAAATGGGCTCGCCGTCACGCTTTACACCTGTAGTAATCAGTCTGAACACTTCGCCGTCTGTCCATTCACCAATACCATATGGTGTGATGTTTGAAGAAATAAACTTGCCCGGAAAACCCATCGATTGGTCAAAAACATCACCGCCCACAAATTCAGTTCCTGGTGTTGGGGGAGCTGAAAATTTTGAAAAGTCCCTTTGAGAATGACAATCGGCACACATCATTACATGATAGGCCAGGTATTTGCCGCGTTCAATTTTTTCAGCAGAAGCCTCGACTTCAATATAAGGCGCATCATTTACATTGGGAAGGGCAAAGCGGATAAAGAGTACAGCGATAAGGAGGAGTATTCCTATAGTGCCTAGAATGTACCCTGCAATTTTTAGTGTTCTTTTCATTGGAATTGGTTGTTATGGTTATACAAACATACAGGTATAAGCACTGCTTTTCCATACAAAAAAGGCAGTATCCCATATAAAAAAGGAAAATGAGGGGCTTTTATTTATGCAGCACGGAAATTACTTGGTGCTATTCCCGTACTCTTTTTAAAAAAATTACTAAAGTGAAAAGGTTCATTGAACCCTAAGTATAATGCTATTTCTTTGATACTTCTGTCTGTAAATTTTAAATCGCGGCAAGCGTGCATAAGCAATTGTTCTTTGATAAGATGTTTTGCGGTAACACCCATTACATTTTTTACATTTTGATTGAGGTACTTTGATGAGATGTTCATTGCTTCTGCATAATCATTTACTTTATGCCATTTGTGGTAATATTTTGAAACCAGATTTTTATAGGTCAAAACGGTATTGAGTTCCTGTGAATTTTGATCTTTATTTGGATTGATATTGCATTTACTGTCACAATAAATTAGGATTGTTTTTAGGAGTGAGAACATTCCATTCTCTTTATTAGGTATGTTGGAGCCTGACATTTCGTCAATCATTTCAAACATTGTCTGAACTCGTAAACCAATTTTTGGGCTTAAAACAATTTTTGGAATTTGACCCGTTGCATAATAAATCATTGCATCTTTTATTATCAAGGGTTCAAAACCTAATAAATCAAAGTAGTCTTTGCTAAATTCCAAGACCCAGCCACATACATTTTTTTGGCAATGGATTTCGATGTTTTTTCTAGGAATAGTAAATATGATAAGGTTTGGGTAACCGGATATATTTTCACCATCAATTTTTACTTTATCCAAACCTTCAGAAAACCAAAACACCCTGTAAAACGCACTGGAAGTTTTAAACTCAATGTTATTTGATAGTCTTTTAATGTTTATAATTTCTTTCATCTCAGAAAATACAATTAGGCTTAAGAAAAGCTTAAGATATTTAAAGATAAAATAAAATTTTTAAATAGGAATATTATAGCCTGAAGGACAGCAGATTAATTTTTCCTGACAGCAAATACCAAATAATATCTTGGCGTAAATAACCTGAATAATGGCCGAATACCCACTTTCTTAACGGGATTTGTAAAGGTGATGGTTTGTTTGATTTCCCAACCTGATTTTTCCAAAAGCCAGTCAAACTGCCAGGCTTCAAACTCGTGATAATGGCGGTCCCATTTGTCAGTTTTGCTTTGGTAAGCCGGGGCAAACCACAACCGCAAGGGTACTGATGCCACCAATTTGTCTGCTTTGATTTCTTTTAAAATATTGTAAGGAGCTATGAGATGTTCAAAAATTTCAAAAGCAGTGACCACTTCGGCAGCTGATTGTTGAACGGCTGAAAAATCCTCGTCGAGGTCTTCACCTTGGGTATTTTTTACCCGATAGCCGTTTTGAATCATGATTTCCGAAAAAGGATTTTCAACACCCAAATCCAAAATGGCAGCGTTGGCCGGAATCACTTCCTTTAAAAAATCAAGGGTAATGTTATAGCGTTTTGTGGGATATTTTCCTTCGTACATTCTTTAAAATTGGTACACTAATGCATTGATATTCATCCCGGCACCTACACTTGCAAAAATAACGTGGTCTCCCTTTTCAATTTGATGTCCTTCCATTTTATGTTGATAAACCAAGTCTAAAAGGGTGGGAATGGTAGCGACACTGCTGTTGCCCAATTCACCAATACTCATAGGCATAATACCTTCCGGCATTTCCATATCATACAGCTTAAAAAACCGCTGGCAAATGGCCTCGTCCATTTTTTCATTGGCTTGATGGATAAATATTTTTTTGATGTCTTTAATGTCAACTCCACTTTTATCCACACAACTTTTAATTGCCAAAGGAACATTGGTTAAAGCAAAGTTATAGACTTTTCTACCATACATTTTTATGTACCTTATTTTATCATTTTGCTCTAAGTGATTGCTTTTGTCAAAATAAATAAAATGAGCTTCATCTCTTGTGAAAGTTAATGTGTCATGAGAAATGATTCCGCCAGAATCTTCTGTTTTTTGAAGAACAACAGCACCTGCACCATCACTGTAAATCATAGAGTCTCTGTCATGAGGATCAATAACTCGCGATAGCGCTTCGGCTCCTATAATCAAACAAGTTTTTGCCATTCCGGCTTTTATAAAAGCGTTTGCTTGAATCATACCTTCCAGCCATCCGGGACAACCAAATAGCACATCATAGGCAACACATCGGGGGTTTTCAATTTGCAGCAAATGTTTGACCCTTGAAGCCAAACTCGGTACGGTGTCGCTTTGGTTGGAACCAAATTTAACATCCCCATAGTTGTGAGCAACGATGAGGTAGTCAATGGTTTCAGGATCAATTCCTGCTGCAGTGATTGCTTTTTCTGCGGCAAAAAAAGCAATATCTGTAGTTACCAGGTTTTTTTCGATATAACGTCTGGCTTTTATCCCCGTTATGGCTTTAAACTTTTCAATAATTACGGGGTTGGGATCCTTGATTTCAGAACCGTCTTCATTTAAAAATTGATTGGAAATAAAAGATTCATTAGTTGCAATAGTATCAGGGATATAGCTGCCAATTCCGGTTATTTTTACAGAGGTTTCCATAGGCTTTTTGTTTAGGGTGAAAGGTACTAATTTCTGAGTAAAATGCCTTAAACTTCAAAGATAAATAGCAAATTTTAAAGGATTAAAAAGAAATGAGTGAATCATTAAAATATTCATAAAAAACAGCGTGCTTTTTATGAATTTATTAAAAAGCACGCTGTATATAAAGTGAAAACTTTTACACTAAGCTTCCATATATTCCTCGATGGGAGCACAAGTGCATACCAGATGTCGATCGCCATAGGCTTCATCAACCCGTCTGCAACTGGGCCAGAATTTATTTTCAGAAATGTAGTCTAAAGGAAATGCTGCTTGCTGTCTGGTATATGGAAAATCCCATTCATCTGTTGTGAGCATTTTCAGGGTGTGTGGTGCATTTTTCAACACATTGTTTAAGTTGTCTGATGTCACCTCAGCGATTTCTTTTCTTATGGAAATCATCGCGTCACAAAAACGGTCTAACTCGGCTTTGCTTTCACTTTCTGTGGGCTCAATCATCAGCGTTCCGGCAACCGGGAAGGAGACAGTGGGTGCGTGAAATCCATAATCCATCAATCGTTTTGCAATATCAACTACCTCAATCCCATTTTGTTTGAAAGCCCTGCAGTCCAAAATCATTTCGTGTGCAGCTCTTCCGTTTTCACCGGTATAGAGTGTTTCATAATGACCCTTCAAACGTTCTTTAATGTAGTTTGCGTTGAGGATGGCATATTGAGTAGCTTGCTTTAAACCTTTCACACCCAGCATTCTTATATAAGCATAAGAAATTAAACACACTAATGAAGAACCATAAGGCGCCGCTGAAATAGCTGTAATGGCTTGGTCACCTCCTGTTTTAATTATCGGGTTTCCGGGAAGGAAAGGAGCCAGTTGAGGTGCCACACAAATGGGACCCACACCCGGTCCGCCACCACCGTGAGGAATGGCAAAGGTTTTATGCAAATTCAAATGGCATACATCTGCGCCAATAGCTCCTGGATTGGTTAAGCCCACCTGTGCATTCATATTGGCACCGTCCATATATACCTGGCCACCGTTGTCGTGAATGATTTGTGTTATTTCTTTAATAGCCGATTCATAAACCCCGTGTGTTGATGGGTATGTGACCATCAATGCAGCGAGGTTGTCTTTGTACATTTCAGCTTTTTCTCTTAAATCATTTACATCGATATTTCCTTCTTCGGTGGCTTTGGTGACGACTACTTTCATTCCTGCCATTACTGCCGATGCCGGATTGGTACCGTGTGCAGAGCTAGGAATCAAACATACATTTCTGTGATAGTCACCACGGGATTCGTGATAGGCTCTGATGACCATTAAGCCTGCAAACTCACCCTGAGCACCTGAGTTGGGTTGAAGCGAGGTTGCTGCAAAACCGGTGATTTCAGTTAAATAATCCTCAAGGTTTTTTAATACAGTTTGATATCCTTCTGCTTGTTCGATAGGAACAAACGGATGCATATTACCCCATTGTGGGTCGCTTAATGGCAGCATTTCTGCGGCAGCATTGAGTTTCATTGTGCAACTTCCCAAAGCAATCATGGAGTGGTTGAGTGACAAATCTTTGCGCTCCAGTTTTTTGATATACCGCATCATCTCTGTCTCAGATTGATATGAGTTGAATACTTCGTGAGTGAGAAAATCGGTTTTTCTGATAACAGATTGAGGGATGGCGTTTCCTTGGGTTAAAGAGTCTATTTCAAATGGTTTTTGCGAGGTTGCTTTTGCAAAAATGGCTATGATTTGATTGATATCATCAATCGTGGTGGTTTCATTCACCGAAATGACAACGGTTTCGGCATCAGGATAGTAAAAGTTGACTTCGTTGTCTTCAGCAATGGGTCTTATTTTTTTGGCATCAGCCTTTAGCTGAAGCGTGTCAAAAAAGGTAGAGTTGATTTGCTGAACATTTAATTTTTCTAATGCTTTTGTAATAGTAATTGCGGTGTTGTGCACTTTATTGGCGATGTATTTTAGGCCATTAGGGCCGTGGTAAACGCCATACATTCCTGCCATAACTGCCAGAAGTACCTGCGCGGTACAAATGTTTGAGGTTGCCCTGTCCCGTTTGATGTGTTGCTCACGGGTTTGAAGTGCCATTCGCAAAGCACGGTTTCCGTCTGTGTCTTTGGTAACCCCTATGATTCTACCGGGGATGTCTCGCTTGTATGCATCTTTGGTCGCAAAAAATGCTGCGTGGGGTCCGCCATAACCCATGGGAATACCAAAACGTTGGGTGGTTCCCACTACGACATCAACACCCATTTCGCCGGGTGCTTTTAATTTTACAAGGCTTAAAATATCTGCAGCAACAGCTACTTTAATAAAAGCAGCTTTGGCTTTTTCGATAAAATCTGCATAGTCATAGACCATGCCGCTTTTGCCGGGGTATTGCAACAAACAGCCAAAAAATTCGGTTGAAAAATCAAATTCTTGATGGTTGCCAATTACAAGCTCAATGCCAATTGGAATAGCTCTGGTTTTTAGCAATGAAATTGTTTGTGGAAGTACTTCTTTAGAAACAAAAAACTTCACCACGCCGTCTTTTTGTTGTTGACGGTCACGCACGGCAAATAATAATGCCATCGCTTCAGCAGCAGCTGTTGATTCATCAAGAAGCGAAGCATTTGCGAGTTCCATTTTGGTAAGGTCTGTTACCATGGTTTGGAAATTCAATAGTGCTTCCAAACGACCTTGCGCAATTTCTGCTTGATAGGGAGTATAAGCGGTGTACCAACCCGGGTTTTCGAGAATGTTTCTTTGAATGACCGGGGGTAATATCGTATTGTGATAGCCTAAACCAATATAGGTTTTAAATGTTTTATTTTTATTTGATAACTCACCAATGTGCGCAAGATATTCCTGCTCAGATAGTGCTCGGGGCAGGTTCATTTCTTTTTTGAGTAAAATATCGTCCGGAACGGCTTGGTGTATGAGTTGCTCTATGGATTCAACACCTGTTGTTTTGAGCATATCAGTCAGGTCATTTTCTCCCGGACCAATGTGTCTTAATGCGAAGGAATCTGTGTTCATTTACAGTCAATTTAGTTGTGCAAAATTACAATATAAAAGTTGATATTTTAACTTCAAAACACTTAGAAATTAGTTAATTTTTCAATCAAAATAATGGGTTATAAACAAGATGCCTACTTTTGTTTTATGAAGATTTTGAGAATTCTTTTTAATTTCTATATTCAGAGTAGTGTTCACGTGGCTTTAGCGATTGTTTCACTCACGTTGCTTTCGGGTTTTTATTTGAATCTTCAAATTGATTTTTGTCTGCTTGGTTTTGTGTTTTTTGCAGCGGTAAGTGGTTATAATTTTGTAAAATATTTTGGGATTGCAAAATGGTATCACAAGCGTTTGACATCGAGTATAAAAAGCATTCAGTTATTTTCGTTGTGTGCCTTTTTTGCAATGCTGTTTTTCTTTTGGCATTTACCGGGTTTTGTTAAGATTATCGCTGTGATTTCTGGTATTTTGACGTTGTTATATGCGGTTCCGTTTAAGCGAACTGGGAAAAATTTGCGCTCCATTCCCGGAATGAAATTAGTTTTAATTGCCCTTGTTTTAATCTTAACAACCGTTTTAATGCCGGCTTTTTATGGAGGAAACCCTATTGATTTTCAGGTTTTTATTTTGTGTATGCTGCGTTTCTTCTGGGTGCTGGTTTTGATACTTCCTTTTGAAATAAGGGATGTACAGGTGGATAGTATTTCATTGGGAACAATTCCCCAAAAACTGGGGGTTTTTAAAACTAAGATTTTGGGAAGTGTTTTATTGGTTTTGTTGGCTTTCGCCGAAATTTATTTTCACTCAATGTATTTTAATGTTTTGTGGATTGTAATTCTAACAATTCTAATAACCGGGGTGGCTTTGTTGTTCAGCAGCGAAAAGCAGTCTTTTTATTATACTGCATTTTGGGTAGAGGTAATTCCCATAGTTTGGTTGTTGTTAGAGTTGTTTTTTTAATAATCCAATTCTATGTTTGAAAGTTTTTCTTTTAGTTTTGATTTTTGCTCTGTTGACAATGCACTTATTTTTTGAGTTTTGAATAGCTGAGTAAGTTTTTTGTTTTTCAACGAATAGGCTCTGCAAAATTTACAGTAAAGTATGTGAAGCTTGTATGTAAATAATTCCCAAGTACTGGCTTCATCATACTGGGCTTTGTCAATATGATGTGATGCTTCTTTGCAACTAATGAATAATTTTTTTTTCATTTTTTTAATTTTTGAACCAGCCGGCATTCAAGCATTCCATTAATTGTACCCTGGCCCGGTGAATAATAACCCAAAGATTTGACGCCGTTATATTAAACTCCTTACAAATGGTTTCGGTTTCTTGTTCCAAAATGGTTTTTTGCTTAAAAATTTCTGCTTGTTTAAAGGGTAATTTCTCAAGACATAGCTCAATAGCCAAACCCAATTCTTTGTTTTCAATAGTAGATTCTGCATTGAGAGTGTTTGAGTCTTCAACTTTTTCTTCCAACCAGTCACCTTCTTGGTCTGAAGTGCTACTATAGTCCATGCGCACTTCGGCTTGTCCTTTTTTGGAATTGTTTTTTCGGTATTGATCAATAATTTTTCTTTTAAGAATCGATACCAGCCAAGTTCTTTCTGTGGCTTCCCCTTTAAAGTTGTTCTTGGCTTTGAGTCCGGCAACAAATGTTTCTTGCACCAATTCTTCGGCAACATAGGTATCATTTACTCTTGTTATTGCATAATTAAACAAATAGTCTGCATAACGGTTCACCCACTGGCTTGTGTCTATTTTATGTTTTTGAGACTCCATTTGTTGTTTTTTGTAAATGTAAAATTTTAGATTAAATAACCATTAAAAATTTCAATAATAAATCCTTCTTAGTCTTGTTTTAGCAACCCTGCTCGTTTCAATAAATGCTCTGGATTGGGTTCTTTTCCGCGAAAGCGTTTGTACAAAATCATCGGGTGTTCTGTGCCGCCTTTGGAAAGCACGTGCTCTTTGAATTTGGCTGCGACTTCAATATTAAAAATTCCCTTTTCAAGAAAGTATGCAAAGGCATCGGCATCCAACACTTCTGCCCATTTGTAGGAGTAATATCCTGAAGAATAACCTCCTTGAAAAATGTGTGAAAAGGACGTGCTCATGCAGTTTTCTGCCACATCAGGAAAAAATTGGGTGCCAGCAAATGCTTCTAGTTCTTTTGCTTTTACATTTTTTATTGTCTCCGGCGACTCGTCGGCATGCCAAGCCATATCGAGTAAGCCAAAACTGAGTTGACGCAAGGTCTGCATTCCTTCCATAAAGGTGGCTGAAGCTTTGATTTTTTCAATCAATTCCATCGGGATGGTCTCGCCCGTTTCGTAGTGTTTGGCAAAGAGCTCCAAAGCTTCCTGTTCATAGCACCAGTTTTCCATCATTTGGCTGGGTAATTCCACAAAATCCCAAAAAACACCTGTTCCTGATAAACTTGGATAGGTCGTGTTTGCCAACATTCCGTGAAGCGCGTGTCCAAACTCGTGAAAAAGAGTGGTGACCTCGTTGAAAGTTAATAAGGAAGGTTTTGTTTTTCCGGGTTTCGTAAAATTACAAACAATAGAAATATGCGGACGCTCATTTTTTATGTCGGAGTCGTTCGGCATCTCTTTTACATATTGTGGTTTGTAAGAAGTCATCCACGCTCCGTTGCGTTTGCCTGGTCTTGGGTGAAAATCGGCATAAAAGATGGCAACGTCAAGGCCTTTGATATCGCTTACGCGAAAGGTTTTCACCTCTTCGTGATATTTATCGATGTCAAAAACTTCGGTGAATTTAAGACCAAACAAACGTTCGGCTATGGTAAAAGCCCCATCGATGACGTTTTCCAGTTTGAAATAGGGTTTTAGCTTTTCGTCATCGAGGTCAAAGCGTTCTTGTTTTAATTTTTCGGTGTAGTAAGCGCTGTCCCATTTTTGGAGTCCCCCCTCAATCCCCCCAAAGGGGGGAAGTTCTTTTGCAAACTCTTGAAGTTCTTGAAATTCTTTTTCGGCAGCCGGTTTTGCTTTTTTGAGTAGTTCTTCAAGGAAGCTTTCCACCTTTTGCGGACTTTGCGCCATACGCTCTTCCAAAACAAAATGGGCGTGGGTTTCATAGCCCAGCAATTGCGCTCTTTCGTGACGCAACTTCACAATTTGCAGCACATTTTCCTGATTGTCGAGTTCGTCGTTTTGAAATCCTTTAGCTCCAGAGGCTATGGCGAGTTTTTTGCGCAGTTCCCGGTTGTCGGCATAGGTCATAAACGGGATGTAACTGGGGTATTGCAAGGTGAAAATCCAACCGTCTTTGCCCATTTCCTCAGCAGTTTGTGCCGCGGCTTCTTTGGCGTGGTCCGGCAGGCCGCTTAGATCTTTTTCATCGGTGATGTGGAGGGTGTATTTGTTGGTTTCGGCAAGGACGTTTTCGCCAAAAGTGAGTTTAAGCTTGGCGAGTTGCTTGTCGATGTCGCGCAATTGCTGTTTTTTGTCTTCGGGCAGGTTGGCGCCGTTGCGGGAAAAACTTTTGTATTTTTTGTCTAAAAGCGTTTGTTGCTCGGCGGTGAGGTCAAGGGCGTTTTTGTTTTCGTAAACTGTTTTTACGCGCTTAAATAATGCTTCATTCAAGGTAATGTCATTTCCAAATTCTGAAAGCAATGGTGAAACTTCCTGAGCAATCGCTTGAATCTCATCATTGGTCTCCGCCGAGTTTAAATTAAAAAATATACTCGAAATGCGGTCCAGTTGCTGCCCGGCAAATTCCAGGGCTTCGATGGTATTTTCAAAAGTGGGTACCTCGGGATTGGCGGTGATGGCATCTATTTCTGCCCTGGCAGTTGTGATGGCTTGCTCAAAAGCGGGTTTAAAATGGGCGTTTTTTATTTTGGAAAAGGGGGCGGTATCGAATGGTAGTAATAACGGGTTTTGCTTTTGCATAGTTCAAATTTTTTAAGCACAAATTTATAAAAGCTTTTAAGGAAAGATGCCATTTACCCTGAAATTCATTCAGGGCAAGTGCACGAATGTTTGTTTTTAATTAACCCTGAGAGGGTTAATCTGTAGCTAGAGTTTTTTATAGTTCAATAGATTTCCAATAAACATTACTAAAAAACTTAAAATCCATAGATAATAACCTAAATCATATCCAGTTATTTTTCCATAATTATTGTTTGTACCCATCACGATTTTATCAACAAATAAAAATGAAACACCTAAAATTAAGGCTAAAAGCTAAAGTATAATGAGGTTTTTTTATGTCTGAATAACCAAGAATATATTATGAAAAAATTAGCTAACCAAGATATTTCTGAACCAAAAACAGCATAGAAACCAAAAATTAAAGATAGAAAACCATAATACCCATTTTCATCATTAATAAGAAATGCATTTTGAGTTAAAGAAATCAAATACAACACCACACTACCATAATAAAAAATATTAATGTTTTTTATTTTCATATTGTTTTGATATCAATTCTAAAACCTCCTTAAATAATTCTATCTAAATTAATACTTTTCACCGTAATAACTGGTTTTTGGATTGATTTTGTAGGTTGAAACCCTTTGATTAAATAGGTTTTCACATTTTTGTCACAATTAAACATATTTCACTAACTTTGTAAATAACAATAGGTTAAAAATGAATTTTCAAAAATACATCAGTATAGATTCCACAACACGTTTTGGTAAACCTATAATTACCGGAACACGCATTTCGGTATATGATGTTTTGAATTGGTTGGCTAATAATATGACCAAGGAAGAAATACTTAAGGATTTTCCTGAACTTTCAGATGAGCATATTCAGGCTTGTTTGGCTTTTGCTGCTGATAGGGAAAATAAAATTCGTGTCGCATCGTGAAGCTTCTTCTCGATCAAAATATTTCCTTTCGTTTAATAAAAATAATTGCTTCTCATTTTGATGATGTTCAACAGGTAAGGCTCTTAGGTCTTGAAAATACTTCAGATATTGAAATTTGGCGTTATGCCAAGAAAAACAATTTTGCGATAGTAACTTTTGATGTTGATTTTTCTGATTTTGCATCACTTTTTGGACATCCGCCCAAAATTATATGGTTAAGAGGCGGGAACAAAACAACACAAGCTATTGCAGGACTCCTGATTCAAAATGCCGAGATTATAGACGATTTTCTAAATTCTGAAAAATATACTGAAATTGCCTGTTTAGAAATTGATTAAAGCTTTAACCTTCTCAGGGTTTAAAACACTGAAAGGGTTGAATCTACTAACTAAAACTCAAAACTCCTTATCGCTTCATTGGGCGCAATGATGTTGTAATTTTCCCAAAGTGAAGGGTCATATTTTTGAATGACTTCTGCCACGGGTTTGTGATTTTGATGAACTCGTTTTAATAGATTCCTTAACTGTTTTAAATCACATTCATAGTTCAAAAAAAGAGATTAAAATTTATTGGTAGTAGGTTAAGAATTGTTTATATCCTGCTTGCCCATTTTTCAGGATTTAAGGAAGTGTGAAATATACCAAGCACAGTTATGGTTTTTGTGACTTCATTACAATGAAAATGAACACCAAAGGGAAAGATATTGATATAAGAAACCCTCACACTTTTGTATTTTATTTCAAAAAGTAATGGGTTTTTGCTAAGATGTAAAAGAGTACTTTTCACTTCAGAAGCAAAGCGTTTTTCTAGACCTTTTTGACGACTTTTATACCAGTTTTTTGCTTCAGAAATATCGTGTTCAACAGCTTGGTGATATAAAACTGTAAAGCCCATCAATCGGCATCTAAAAAGGTATATAGTTTATCAATGGGATGAATAAATTCTGGATTGTCGATGTCGTTCAAACGCTTGTCTAATAAATCCTTTTGCCATTTAGGAAGTTCAGATTTGTGTAAGGAATCCACGGTGTTTAGATAGTCTAATATTCTATCCAAAATTTCTTGAGGAGCAGTCTTTAATTTTTTGGTAATCTCATTGATAGTTGCTTCCATAATTTTCAAGAAGAGTGGTTTTAATACTTATAGTTAAATATACAAAAAATTTGTCAAAAATTAGATTTTTATTTCTTCATCTTCTTCGCCTTCTCCAAAACCGCCATCTTCAAACCTTCCTTATAGGCCAGAATTTTGTCCAACACACATTTGTCAGCACTTCCTAAAATTTGTGCCGCCAGTATCCCGGCATTTTTGGCACCGTTTAAAGCTACGGTTGCCACAGGCACGCCACCCGGCATTTGTAGAATGGAAAGTATGGAATCCCAACCGTCAATGGAGTTACTCGATTTTACAGGCACCCCAATCACCGGCAACGGACTCATAGCAGCCACCATACCCGGTAAATGAGCCGCACCACCGGCGCCGGCAATTATCACAGCAATGCCTCTTTTGTGGGCATTGGTACTAAAATCAACTAATTTCTCGGGAGTGCGGTGTGCAGAGACAATATCCACTTCCACTTCGATGTCAAATCCTTTGAGGATGTCGATGGCTTCCTGCATTACTGGCAGGTCGCTGTCGCTTCCCATTACTACGGCTATTTTATTCATTTTTGGTTTCAGGTTTCAAGTTTCAGGTTCAAAGTTACCTAATAATTTTAAATTTAAATTTGATTTGCTCTGCCAACAGCTACTGACCGCTGATCACTTGTATGGCATTCTTAACCTCCTCAGCAATCTTCCTCGCTTCAGCTAAATCTTCATTCACAATAGTCACGTGTCCCATTTTTCTGAAAGGTCGGGTTTCTTTTTTACCGTAAATATGCGGGGTAACGCCAGGCATCTCCATAATCTTTTTGATGTTTTTATACACAACTTGTCCGGTGTGGCCTTCGGCGCCTACAAGATTGACCATAATACCGGCGAGTTTGCTTTTGGTTTTGCCAAGAGGCAAATCTAAAACAGCCCTTAGATGCTGCTCAAACTGATTGGTATAACTGGCCTCTATACTGTAATGACCACTGTTGTGGGGTCTTGGGGCGACTTCGTTGACGATGATAGAATCGTCTTCGGTTTGAAAGAGCTCGACGGCAAGCAGTCCCACATGTTCATAAGCTTTTGAAACTTTCATAGCCACTTCGCGGGCTTTTTCTGCTATAGCAGAATCAATTCTGGCCGGACAAAGTACATATTCCACCTGATTGGCAGTGGGGTGAAATTCCATTTCGACAACAGGATAGGTTTTGATTTCGCCCGAAACGGAGCGCGCCACAATTACCGCCAATTCATTTTTAAACGGGATGAGTTTCTCGGCAATGCATTCACGTTCAGGCAGCGGAATCAAATCTTCGGCATCACGGATGATGCTCACGCCTTTTCCGTCATAACCACCGGTGGCACTTTTCCAAACAAAAGGGTAGTGCAGTTCTTTGCGCACAAGGGCTTCCTGAAGTTCATATTTATCTTTAAAAACAAGAAAAGGCGCTGTGGGAATTTGATGATTTTTATAAAACTGTTTTTGTACCGCTTTATTTTGAATATTTCTCAGCGTTTTGGGCGAAGGATAAACCTTTTTACCTTCGCTTTCCAGTTTTTCCAAAGCTTCGAGGTTGACGCCTTCAATTTCGATGGTAAGGATATCTACATCTTTCGCGAAAGCGATGACCGTGTCATAATCCATCAAATCTCCTTGTACAAACGTATTACAAGCAATTTTGCAAGGAGCTTCACTGCTGGGGTCGAGCACTTTGGTGGCGATGTCATATTTTCGGGTTTCGTAAAGCAACATTTTGCCCAGTTGCCCACCACCAAGAATGCCAAGTGTGAAATTTGAGGAGAAATAATTCATGGATTTTGCTGTTTGCGCAAAGATAAGTAAAAGGAATTTTAAATGGTGCTTTTCATCAGCTTCCATAGTCGTTAAATGAGATTGTTTTTTTTTCGCGAAAGCGGAAATAAATTATTTTTTAACAACTGTTTTTTGAATCGAAAAAATGTTTTCCTTTGTTAGTATCTAACCGAAATATTTTATGATTTTTCCAAAAACGGAATTGCGTTTTATAAGTCCCAAGATTGGCTATGGTGTAGTTGCCAAAGAATTTATTCCGAAAGGCACAATTACCTGGGCTTTAGATGCCTTGGATAGAGAGTTTACACCGGAAGAAGTGTCTCTAATGGATGCCAAATACCAAAAAATTCTTGACTTTTTTACCTATCGAAATAACCGCGGGAACTTTGTTTTTTGTTGGGATTTTGGGCGCTATGTGAACCACAGTTTTAATGCCAATTGCATTAGCACGGCTTATGATTTTGAAGTGGCCATTCGGGATATTCACCCCGGGGAGCAATTGACAGATGATTACGGCTACTTAAACATCTCTGAACCCTTTGAAGCCGAAGACGAAGGCACCGAACGAAAAATTGTCTATCCTGACGATTTGGTACGCTATCACAAAGATTGGGATGAAAAAGTGAAAGCGGTTTTTCCATTCATTACAAAATTAAACCAGCCGTTGCGACCCTATATTTCAGAGGAAGTTTGGCAAAAGATTGAAAAAATCGCTTCGGGAAAAGAAGAAATGCTTTCCATTTTAAGTTGTTATTTTGAGGAAAACAAATTGGAGTTGAGCCAGTCAAAAAAAGTTTAAAAGGGCTTGTTTTTATCCTCAAACCATCGTTTTAATTTTTTTAACTCAATTTCAGAAAAATCACTGATTACTTTGTCTGCCAAGGTATAATCTTGATTTTTTGAATGCACACTGTCAAAACCCACACAGCTTATGCCGGCAGTCTTTGCCGCACGTATGCCGTTTGTGGAATCTTCTATAACCACACAGTTTTCTTTATCTTTCTCTGCAGCATGAGCAGCTTTTAGAAATATTTCAGGATGCGGTTTTGAGGCTTTCAAATCGGCGCCGCTGAGTTTCGCTTTGAAGTAAGGGTTTAAATTAAAACGATCAAAAACAGCATTTATAGTTAACATAGAGGCTGAAGAAGCTAAAACTAAATTGAGTCCGTTTTCATAGTATTCCTCAATGCAATTTCTAACGCCGGGGATTAAATCTAAATCTGGGTCGTTTTTAAAAAGCTCATAAAACTTACTGCGCTTATGCTGAACCAACTCTTGCGGGTTTAAATCCAGACTAAAATGCTCACATAATTGCTCACATACCTTAAGAGTTGATTGCCCGGTAAAACGATGATACATCGCTTCACTCACCTCCAGATTTCTATCATAAAACATTTGAAAATAGGCTTTATGATGCAGAGGCTCAGTATCCACAATCACTCCATCCATATCAAACAAGACCGCTTTTAATGACATAAAATAATTTTTGGTAAAGGTATAAAACAACTTTTTCATTGTGAGTCTTTTAAAAAATTGCTTTCCTATAATTTTCATAATTCCTTAGCATCTTTCAGGCATTTTTGTTATACTAGCATTTTTAGAAATAGATGATTTTTGAGACTCAAGAAATAGAACAACTTATTGCCTTTAGAAAAGAATTGCACGCCCACCCCGAACTCTCAGGTGAAGAAAAAGATACGGCAAATAGAGTCGTAGATTTCTTGAAAGCGTGCAATGCATCGCACATCATATCTCAAGTTGGGGGTCATGGGGTTATTGCGGTTTATGACAGCAAAAAAGAAGGCCCCAGCGTTATGTTTAGAGCAGACATGGACGCATTGCCCATTGCGGAAGAAAACGATTTTGATCATCGTTCCAAAACCAAAGGTGTTTCGCATAAATGCGGTCATGATGGGCATACAACTATGCTTTTAGGCCTTGCAAAATTGCTTTCTAAAAATCCTCCTCAAAAAGGCAAAGCTATATTGCTTTTTCAACCCGCTGAGGAAATTGGAAAAGGTGCTGCAGCAGTGTTGAATGACGAAAAATTCAAATCCCTAAAACCCGATTGGGTTTTTGGTTTGCACAATCTTCCGGGATATGAACTACACGAGCTTGTTGCAAAAGAAGATTCGTTTACAGCCTCAGTGACAAGTATTGTGATTGAATTACGCGGAAAAACAACACATGCAGCTGAGCCAGAACACGGCATAAACCCTACTTTGGCGGTATCCGAAATCATTCAAGAAGCTTCTATTTGGTCAAACAACCAACCAAAACGAGAGGATTTCGCGGTGGTAACGCCCATTCATGTTCACCTAGGCAGTGAAGCCTATGGAACTTCTGCAGGTGATGCAACCATTGGGTTTACCATTCGCACCTGGACAGAAGAAGAGATGAAACAGCTCAAAAGCAAAATAGAAACTTTTCTAATCTCAATAGCTAAAAAACACCGTTTGAAATTAGATTTTAAATACATAGAAGAATTTAATGCCTGTGAGAATCATCCTGAAGCAACACAGCAAATTCTTCAAGCTGCCGAAAATTTAAATCTTAAATTAACAAGGCCCGAGCTCCCATTCAAATGGGGAGAGGATTTTGGGTTGTTTACTCAAAAATATAAAGGGACTTTTTTTGGGCTTGGTGCCGGAAAAGAAACACCGTCCCTTCACAATCCCGATTATGATTTTCCGGATGTATTGATACCCACCGGAGCCCAATTGTTTTATGAACTCTGTAAAAATTACCTAGCATGCCCATAAACTTTCATACCTGTCACATAGAAATTAGTAAAACTGCATACAAACACAACCTTGAGTTTTTAAAAAAAAACTTAAATGAAGGCGTAAAAATTTCATCTGTTGTAAAAGGGAACGCTTATGGTCATTCTATCGAATTGTTTGTGCCGCTTGCAGAAGAAATGGGTATAAATCATTTCTCTGTATTTAGTGCAGATGAGGCCTATGCAGTAAAACAGTCTAGTAAAAGAAACAGCGAAATAATGATTATGGGGCATGTAGAAAATGAGCAACTGGAGTGGGCTATTGAAAATGACATTTCTTTTTATGTGTTTGATCTTCCACGTTTGTATCAGGCCATTGACTTTTCAAAAAAAACAAATAAGAAAGCCAGAATTCACATTGAGGCAGAAACAGGCATGCATCGCACAGGTTTTGATGTCAATGAGTGGCAGGAAGTCGCCGAAACACTAAAAGCCAATCTTGATTATATCGTTTTTGAAGGTTTGTGCACACATTATGCCGGCGCTGAAGAAATTGCCAATTATTACAGGATAAAACAACAACAGCAAAACTTTAGAAGAGTAAAAAGGTACTTTAAAAAATTTGGCCTTGAGCCAAAAATGCTGCATACCGCATGTTCTGCAGCCACCTTGCGTTATCCTCAAACACAAGGAGATATGGTAAGGTTGGGGATTGTGCAATATGGGTTTTTTCCCACCAAAGAGGTGTTGATTCACTTTCTGGAAAAAACAAAACTGAAAGAAGATCCAACTAAAAGACTCCTAAGTTGGAAAAGTAAAGTGATGGGAATAAAGCACGTGAAAACTGGTGACTTCATTGGCTACGGCACTTCGTTTATGGCGGGAACCGATATGAAAATTGCCACCATTCCAGTGGGATATTCACATGGCTTCAGCAGGTCGTTGAGTAATCAAGGAAGGGTTTTAATCAATGGGCAACGAGTTCCGGTTATTGGAGTGGTAAATATGAATATGATGACTGTTGATGTGACCCATCTTGAGCATATTGAAAAAGAAGATGAGGTTGTATTAATTGGTAAGCAAGGAGAATTGGAAATAGGCGTGAGTTCTTTTAGTGAATACAGTAATCAAATCAATTATGAAATGTTAACCAGATTGAGAGAAGATATACCCAGAATTTTGGTAGATTAACCCAAATAGTGTCAAAATATTAAATAGAATAAACAGCTATGAAATCTCTTATATTTCGTAATTTTGCACTTTAAATTTTCTAATATCCTATTTTGATTCAGCTTCACGACAAAACATTTGTTCCTTTCATTAATGAAAAGACTATCTCTGCAGCAATTAAAAAGTTGGCAAACCAGATTGCCTCTGATTTAAATGACGAAGTTCCGGTTTTTATTGGTGTTCTCAACGGAGCCTTTATGGTAGTGAGTGACTTGATGAAAGTTTATCCCCGCAATTGTGAAGTGAGTTTTGTTAAAATGGCCTCTTATGAAGGAACCGGAAGTACCGGAAAAGTTCAAGAGCTTATTGGAATTAATGAAAACTTGAGAGGGCGCCAGGTTGTTTTGGTAGAGGATATTGTTGATACCGGAAACACACTAGAGGTTTTATATGAAATTTTTTCAAAGCAAGACGTAAAATCTCTAAAAACAGCAACACTTTTTTTTAAGCCCGAAGCCTACAAAAAGAGTTTAAAAATAGATTATATTGGAATTGAAATTCCCAACAAATTTATAGTGGGTTATGGTCTTGATTATGATGGTCTGGGCCGCAACTTTCCTGAAGTATATCAATTAAAAACACAGCAAATGACAAATATTATTTTATTTGGCCCTCCTGGAGCCGGAAAAGGAACACAAGCAGAATTTTTAAAAGACACCTACAATCTAGTTCACATATCAACGGGCGATGTTTTTCGTTACAACATAAAAAATGAAACAGAATTAGGACTCTCAGCAAAGTCATACATTGATAAAGGGCAACTTGTTCCTGATGAGGTTACTATAAATATGCTCAAAGCTGAAGTTGAAAAAAACGAAGGAGCCAACGGGTTTATTTTTGATGGTTTTCCAAGAACAGAAGCGCAGGCAAAAGCATTGGACAAGCTCTTGAGCTCTAAAAACACTCAAGTAAATGGAATGGTAGCATTAGAAGTTGACGATGAAGTGCTGGTAAAACGATTGCTCGAAAGAGGAAAAACAAGCGGCAGACCCGATGACGCAGACGAATCTATCATAAGAAACCGTATCAAGGTTTACTATGATGAAACTGCTATTTTAAAGGATTACTACCAAAAACAAGATAAGTATTTTGGAGTGAACGGAGTGGGCTCCATTGAAGAAATTACAGAACGTTTAAACAATGTAATTGACGCATTGTAACTTTTAACTGCTAAACACCAAATACCAAAAATTAAATTTCAAATTTCAAACTTGAAACTTGACACGAGCGCAGCGAACTCTGCAAAACTTGAAACCTGAAACCTGAAACCTGAAACCAAATTATGACTGAAGGCAATTTTGTAGACTATGTAAAAATGCACGTTTCTTCCGGAAAGGGAGGGCAAGGTTCTGCACATTTACATCGTGAAAAGTTTATTGAAAAAGGAGGCCCAGACGGAGGTGATGGGGGACGAGGTGGTCACGTGATTGTGAGAGGTAAAGACAATCTATGGACGTTATTACATCTTAAATATCAACGACACGTCAAGGCGGGTCACGGTGAGCACGGCTCCAGTGGAAGAAGTACCGGTGCAGATGGTGAAGATGTATATATTGATGTGCCATTGGGAACCGTCGTGAGAGATACAGAAACCCAGGAAATCATTTTTGAAATTACTGAAAATGATGAAGAAAAAATTCTCCTTGAAGGAGGAATGGGGGGGCGTGGCAACTGGCATTTTAAAACCAGTACAAATCAAACTCCCCGTTATGCACAACCCGGTATTCCCGCTCAGGAAAGAGACATCACTCTGGAACTAAAAATTCTTGCTGATGTGGGGCTTGTGGGGTTCCCTAATGCAGGTAAATCAACCCTGCTTTCAGTTTTAACTGCAGCAAAACCCAAAATTGCCGATTATGAGTTTACGACACTCAAGCCCAATTTAGGAATTGTGAAATACCGAGATTTTCAAACATTTGTCATAGCAGATATTCCCGGCATTATAGAAGGCGCAGCAGAAGGTCGCGGATTGGGGCACCGTTTTTTACGGCACATTGAGAGAAATTCTACTCTCTTATTTCTCATTCCCGCTGACGCAAAAAACATTCGGGAAGAATATGATATCCTTCTCAATGAACTTAAAAAATACAACCCCGAATTACTGGATAAAGAACGTCTAGTCACTATTTCAAAATGCGATATGCTTGATGAAGAGCTCAAAGGTGAAATGAAAAAAGAACTCGACAAACAATTTAAAGGAATTCCTTATCTGTTTATTTCTTCAGTAGCACAACAAGGACTTCAAGAGTTGAAAGATACCCTTTGGAAGATGCTGAATGTGGAAGCATAAATTTCCATTAAAGATTTATATTACCATAAAGTAATTTCCAAATCAATAGAATATCGGAAGACATATACCTACTAGTAGTTTACTAAAATCAATCTGAAAACTTGAAAAAGTCCCCCTCTTTGGGAGGAAGATTTAGATCGCTGACGCTTCAAAGCTTTACTGCGTTTCGAAGTAGCTTTAGCGTTGGCACAGCGACGAAGTGGGGAGGACAAACTTTAATACTTCTTTAAAAACTTTCGCTGCAAAGCTTTTGTATCTTTACATTCTAAAGTAATCAAGAAACCCATGAAATACTTTGCAATTGTATGTGTGCTTTTATCCCTCTATTCCTGTGGAACTACAGTAGGGGTTGATTTTGACACAGAAAAAGACTTTTCAAAATACACCACATTTAACTTCTACAGCCCCCTCGCCTCAGGGCTTAATGAACTGGATGAGAAGCGCATTATGCAAATCACAGACAGTCTTTTAGGTGCAAAAGGAATGATTAGGTCTGAAAATCCTCAAATTCTGATAAATTTTTACAGCAGCGAGTTTATTTCAAACTCAAGAAACTCTATTGGAATCGGTATGGGAAGTGTGGGTAGAAATACCTCGGTGGGAATTTCGGGTGGAATTCCCATTGGCGGAAAAGAAGTAAACCAGCAAATCACCATCGATTTTATTGATGCTCAGCTGGATGCTCTGGTCTGGCAGGCAAAAGCTGACGGGCGGTATAAAGAAAAAGCCAATCCTCAGCAAAAACAAAATTACTACACACAAATCCTAACCAAAATATTTAATAAATACCCTCCTAAAAAGAAATAGGTTTAATTTTAGATTTACTACAAACAACTTGAATATGTTTAAACTGCTTCTTTTACTAATAACACCTTTTGTTTTAACAGCTCAGAATAGTAATTTTGAGAGAGCTGTTACTCTCTATGAATCAGAGCAATACCAAGCAGCAAAACCCCTCTTTGAAGTTCACCTTAAAGAAAACCCCAATCACCTTCAAGCAATAGAATATTTGGGAGATATAGCTGCATATGATTTAGATTGGGACAAAGCCATTGATTTTTACAAAATATTGGTTGATAAACATGCTGATAACGCAAATTACAATTTTAAACTGGGAGGTGCTTTGGGACGAAAGGCACAAAACACAAATCGCTTTAGAGCAGCATTGCTCATTGGAGATATTAAAAAGTACCTTGAAAAAGCAGCAGCGTTAGACCCAAATCACAAAGAAGCACGCTGGGCATTGGTAGATTTATATACTGTTTTGCCAAGCATTGTTGGAGGAAGTGAAGCGACCGCACAAAAATATGCAAACCAACTTTTAAACATCTCTGAACTAGAAGGACACATAGCACTTGCTAATGTAGCAGAATACTTTAAAAAACCACAACTGGCTGAAAAACACTTTAAGAAAGCGTTAGAGATTAATGGAAATGGTTTTAAATATCACAACCAAAACAGTTTAAATTATCATCTCGGCAAAATATCTGGAGCATACAATGTTCAACTTCAAAATGGTCTAAAATACCTTGAAGCTTACATTAAAAACCATACCATTAGAGACGGTGTAGAACTAAAGTGGGCTTTTTTAAGAAAAGCACAAATTTACAAACACCTGGGAGATAAAAGTCAAGCCCAAAAATGGATTGATAGAGCTATTGCCGCCAGCACAGATTTTAAAGAGGCACAGGTGGAAAAAGAACAAATAAGCCGGTTATAATAGTTAAAGTTTTTAATCTAAAACTGTATATTTAGCCTCAAATAAATTTAACCTTAAAACAAAATACCAAACACTCAATTTTATGAAAAAAGTACTTATTCTATTACTACTTGTCTTGTTTATCGTTCCTGTGAAGGCAAATGAAGGCATGTGGTTTTTAATGCACATTGAGCGACTCAATTATGTAGATATGCAAAAAATGGGTCTGCAACTCACCCCAGAAGAAATTTACAGTGTCAACAATAACAGCCTAAAAGATGCCATCGTGCAATTTGGTGGTGGTTGTACCGCAGAAATTATCTCAAAAAATGGGCTCATTTTAACTAACCATCACTGTGGTTATGGTCAAATAGCCGAATTATCATCAGAAGAAAATGATTATTTGACAAACGGTTTTTGGGCAAAAAATTATGGAGAAGAACTAAAACCTGCCAACCTTTCCGTTCGGTTTTTTGTGAGAATGGATGACGTGACCGAAAGAATTTTAGCACTCGTAAACGATGAAATGTCTGAACTGGAAAGAGAGAAAGTCATCAATCAGGAAATTGCAAAAATCCAAAAAGAAAATGATGAAGGAGGAAAATACACCGTTTCTGTTCGTCCTTTCTACAGTGGAAATGAATACTACTATTTCGTTTACCAGGATTATACAGATGTAAGACTCGTGGGCACACCACCCAGTAGTATTGGGAAATTTGGTGGAGACACAGACAACTGGGAATGGCCCCGCCACACAGGTGATTTTTCCCTTTTTAGAGTCTATGGCGATAAAGAGGGAAATCCTGCAAAATATGCTGAGGATAATGTTCCTTTACAAGTACCTTATCATTTGCCTGTGAGTACAAAAGGATTCCAAGAGGATGATTTTGCAATGATTCTGGGTTACCCCGGAAGAACCAACAGATGGATGCCCGCTGCCGGCATCGAACAAAACGTAAACTATGCATATCCCGCCTGGGTAGAAGGGTCTAAAACAGCAATGGACGCAATGAAACCTCATATGGATGCGAATCAAAAAGTGAAACTAGATTATGCCTCAAAATATGCCGGTATCGCAAACTACTGGAAAAACCGTCAGGGCATGATTGACGCATTAAAGCAACATAAAACAGCCCAGTCTAAAAGAAAACAAGAAGAGAAATTTGTAAAATGGGCAAATTCAAATATTCAGGGAAGTGGAGATGCCTATGCCTCTGAGGAAGCACAAGCAGCTCTCAAAGCTTCCAAGCAGAGTATCACTTCAAAAAGAGAACAGGAAAAGTATGGCAATGTGATGGAGGTAATCAATAGTTATTTTTCCAATACCAATATAAAAAGCAAGGACGATAATTATTTAATTAGCGTGCTTAGAGGGAGTAATTTAATTTTACTGCCCAACAGGTTTAATAATTTGGTAAGCACACTGGTCACTGAGGAAAGCATCCCTGCAGAAGCCTTTGAGAATAAAATACAGCCTGAAATTGACCAATATTTCGACGGTTTATACACCCCATTAGAACACGACGTTTTAATCGAAACGGTGAGTCTTTATGCACTCAAGGCTTCAAATCCGGTGCCTTCTCTTCAAGAGGCAAAGTTAAATTACAAAAAAGGAGGCCCTTCAATTAAAGACTATCTAAAAGAACTTTTAAACAACAGTGTACTCTCTTCAAAAGAAAACTTTGAAAAATTTGCAAAAAATCCAAATGAGGAAACCTATAAGAATGATCCTTTGGTAAAATTATCTCAAGAATTACTCAGAGAATACAGATTTAAATCAGAAGAGTTAAAAGAATTGGAAGAACAATACCAAAAGGCCTATCGTTTGATGATACAAGGCATGCGCGAAATGCACCCCGATGCAGTTTACTATCCCGATGCAAACAGCACACTCAGATTATCTTATGGCAAAGTGAGAGCATTGCCAATGGGAGACAAGAAAAACGACGCAAAGAAAAATTATTACACTACGCTCAAAGGTACCGTTGCTAAATACCAACCCGGCGATGATGAGTTTGATATGCCACAGAAATTAATAGACCTTTACAACGCCAAAGATTTTGGCCCTTATGCCGATAAAGCCGGTCACATGCCGGTAAACTTCCTGACAGACCACGACATTACAGGAGGTAACTCAGGTTCGCCTGTTTTAAATGGAAAAGGAGAACTCATTGGTCTCGCTTTTGACGGAAACATTGAAGCTATGGCCGGCGATGTGATATTTGACGATGAACTGCAACGTGCCATCAATGTAGATGTGCGTTATATCCTGTTTATCATAGATAAATATGCAGGCGCAAAACATTTGGTTGATGAAATGACCCTTAAAAAATAAATTTTAAAATACATCAAATGAAACCTGTCTTTGTCAAACATCGACAGGTTTTTTTGCTTCACAATATGTATATTTACACAACAATTTTTTTAACTATGCACATTCATTTTATAGCCATTGGCGGAAGTGCCATGCACAATCTGGCTCTGGCTTTACACCATAAAGGAGATACCATCACGGGAAGTGATGACGAAATATTTGAACCCTCTAAATCCCGTTTGCAAAAAGCAGGATTGTTACCTAAAGAGTTTGGTTGGTTTCCCAAAAAAATCACCTCAAACCTTGACGCCGTCATTTTGGGAATGCATGCAAAAGCAGACAATCCCGAACTTTTGAAAGCACAGGAACTCGGTCTTAAAATTTACTCTTATCCTGAATATCTCTATGAACATTCTAAAAACAAGACCCGCGTTGTCATTGGCGGAAGTCATGGAAAAACTACCATCACGGCAATGATCCTGCACGTGCTCAATTACCATGACATTCCTGCAGATTATATGGTAGGTGCACAGTTGGAAGGATTTGACACGATGGTACACCTCACGCATGAAAACGATTTTATAGTGCTGGAGGGGGATGAATACCTATCTTCTCCAATTGACAAACGACCCAAATTTCACCTTTACAAACCCAATATAGCCTTGCTCAGCGGTATTGCCTGGGACCACATCAATGTGTTTCCAACTTATGAAAATTATGTAGAACAATTTAAAATTTTTGTTGATTCCATTGTAAAAGGAGGTAGCATCAATTACAATGAAGAAGACCCGGAAGTGGTGCGCGTTGTGGAAGCTTCAGAAAATACCGTTCGAAAAATCGCATACCAAACACCCGATTATACCATTGAAAATGGAGTCACCCTATTAGAAACCCCGGAAGGCCCTATGCCGATTGAAATCTTTGGCAATCACAATCTCAACAATCTGGCCGGTGCCAAATGGATTTGCCAGCATCTGGGTGTGGATGAAGACGATTTTTATGAAGCTATCGCAACCTTTAATGGCGCATCAAAACGCCTCGAAAAAATAGCCGAAAGTCCCACAGCAGTAGCTTACAAAGATTTTGCACATTCACCGTCAAAAGTGGAAGCCACCACCCAAGCCGTTAAAAACCAATATACCGGCCGAAAGCTCATCGCCTGTCTTGAGCTACATACCTACAGCAGTTTGAATCCGGAGTTTTTAAAAGAATACCAAGGCACTCTCGATGCCGCCGACGTGGCTGTGGTTTTTTATTCACCCCACGCCGTTGAAATCAAAAAACTGAAACCCATTTCACAAAAACAAATCGCAAGCGCTTTTCAACGTGATGATTTGATTGTTTTTACAGACCCAAAAGGTTTCAAAGAATTCTTATTTGCCCAAAATTTCAAGAATAAAGCACTTTTATTAATGAGCAGCGGTAATTATGGGGGATTGGATTTTGAGGAGGTGAAAAAGTTGTTGTAACAATTCACTTTATTGATTACTTGTGAATTGCTAGCACACAACTTCTCACTACCTCATCAACTTTTATTGTACTTTCTAGTTTGTAATTAAAAGTTTATCGGTCATTAGTATTTGATTGTCTTGTGATACACTAATGATATAAAGTCCTGCCGGTAAATTGTTTCTGTTTATAATGGTTGTTTGACCGGTAATATTTTTTATTTCTTTTACAGCTTGTCCTTGCAAATTGAAAATTGTCAATGTTGCATTGTTCAATAGGTTTATTGACTGTAAAGTTGAAGTATTACTAAAAGGATTTGGGAAAATACTCATCTTTTTAGTTTCCATTTCATTGATACTCATTGTACTCTCTGAGATAATGCGGGCGATTCTGTTAATTGGTGTTCCGTTATAATCGTTGAAGCTTCCCCCAATAATAATATTGCCATCACTTTGCATGGAGGTAGCAGAAATCCAATCGTTTGCTGCTGTTCCCGGGTCAAAGGATGTGTCAAGACTGCCATCTGTATTTAGTCGTACAATGCGGTTTCTTGACGATCCGTTATAGGAAGTAAAAAACCCGCTAATTGTAATTTTCCCATCACTTTGAATAAATGATTTATAAACCCTTTCATTTACTCCTGTTCCAGGGTCAAAAGTAGTATCAAGGCTTCCATCTGTGTTAAGCCTGGCAATGCGGTTTATTGCTGTACCGTCAAATAATGTGAATTGCCCACCAATAATAATTTTACCATCACTTTGAAGAACGCAGGTGTCGATAGGGTTGTTTGCACCCGCACCAGGATCAAAGAAAGTGTCTAGGCTTCCGTCTGTATTCAGTCGGGCTATTCGGTTTCTTGGAGTTCCGTTATAGGAAGTGAAGAGTCCTACAATAATAATTTTCCCGTCATTTTGAATAGAGATGGTCTCGATGGGTAAATTTGCTCCTGATCCCGGATCAAAGGAAGTGTCAAGACTCCCATCTGTGTTAAGGCGGGCGATGCGGTTTATTGCGGTACCGTCAAATAATGTAAATTGCCCACCAAAGATAATTTTACCATCGTTTTGAATTGCAGTATTAAAGATTGGTAAATTTACCCCTGATCCCGGGTCAAAGGAAGTGTCCAGGCTCCCATCAGTGTTCAAGCGTGCGATACCAAATCTTGACGTTCCATTATAAGAACTGAAATACCCCGCAATAATAATTTTACCATCGCTTTGAATGGAGATTGTCTGGACTCTACTATTGGCTCCCGTTCCCGGATTAAAGGAAGTATCCAGACTTCCGTCAATATTTAAGCGGGCAATGCGGGTTCTTGCGGTTCCGTCATAGAGAGTGAAATCCCCGCCAATGATAATTTTTCCATCGCTTTGAATAGAGCTGCTTATAACCCAGTTGTTGGCTCCCGCACCCGGATCGAAGGAAGTATCAAGAGTTCCTGATTGCGCAATACATAAAACAGGAAATAAGAATAAAAGTAAAAGTGTTTTCATAGGATGATATGCATTAAAAGGTTATATACCTTCATCGTAAAGAGATAGAAATGTCATCACATAGGGTTACACGATACTTTTTATTTCGCAAAAGTTTTTTTCGGCAAGATTTTAAAAACAGCACCCGCTTTTATTGAGCAGCGGCAATTAAGGCGGATTGGAATTTGATGAGATTGAAAAAATAATTAAATACTAAAAATATATTAAATCCGTTTCTATTTCAATTAACCATCAAAAAAACTCTATGAAAAATATCCCTTTTTTTATTTTATTACTATTGGTTTTTGGAGCTTGTAATTCAGATGATAATGCTGATGAAATTAATGAAGAAATCGAAGAAAACTTTTTTGCTTTAAAAGTTGGCAACACTTGGACCTATAATTATTTTTCAAGAGTTGGCCAAACAGAAGAATTTGAAAACTTGGGAGCAGTTGATCAAGTAACAATACTATCAAAAACAGAAATCAACGGAGAAACTTATTTCGAGATGCAAACCACGACCATACTTGGAGATCAATTTTGCACTGTATGTCCAGATGAAGGAGTTGCAAATAGAATGGTAAGAGATTCTTTGGGTTATTTAATTGATACGGAGGGTGTAATTATTTTTTCCTCCCAAGATGTTGACACCGATTATTTAATATTAGAATTTGAGCAATATGATATTTTTGGTAAATTGCTCTTAGAGTCAGAACTTATAAGTGTTGAAGCAGGAAATTTTGAATGTTTAAAAAATGAAGTGTTTGCAGTTTTTGAGGCTGATGGCTCTATCTCTCAAGGAAGAGACTATATTTATTTCGCAGATGGTGTTGGACAAACATTAAGGAAATATTCAGGAGTAATGAACCCTCAGCATAGATGGGAAAAAAGATTAATGAATTTTACAATTTCAGAATAAAATTATAAATACATCCCCTCAATAAACCCATCCCTATCCTTTTTGGCATTTTGCTTTAGTGCCTCTTTGGCGTTGAGTTGGTCTTGTTTTACTTTGTCTTGTGAGAGTTTAAATTTGCCCTCCCAACGGGTAATTTCTATTTCAAAAGCCACGATGTAGTTTACGGCACCTTCCATACGTTTATTGTTGGGTTCCAAAATGTATTTTTGTTCTTTTCCTTCCAGAAATTCAGTCATGGCAATCATTGTTTTTTTTGCTTCTTCGGGGTCGTTGATTAAAGTGATTTTTCCGGTAAGATGTACAAAAATATAATTCCAGGTGGGTAGTTGTGTCGTGGTATAAATGCTGGGTGAAATATACGCATCTGGCCCCCTAAAAATGACAGTTACTTCTGCGCCATCTTTTAAAGTCGCCACCTGCGGGTTGTATTTATCAATATGTGCTACCAGTTTTTGAATCTTGTGGTTGTATATAATGGGAATGTGTGTCACCAGCGGCTTTCCGTCAAGTACAGAAACCAGCATCCCCAAAGGGTATTCCTCAATGACCGCAATCATTTTTTTTATGTCATTTTCCTGATGGTGTTTAGGTGGATACAAGGGAGTTGGGATTTTAGATTAACGATTGAGGATTAACGATTGATGATTGTTTTATTATTTTATTATTTGGTTACGGATATAATTCGAAGTTAAAAAGAAAGCTCCTAACTCCCAAACTGCCTGAAATGGTGATCTAAGTGTTTATACTGCATTTTTCCCCACTGCTCTGTGGTAAAATGCCCGCAAAACGGGTGGGGTGGCCAATCGGTTTTGTTTCTTTCAGAATAAAATTCTTCAATAAGTGATTTTAAAGCCTGTTTTTCTTTTTCAAAATTTTTGTGATCTGTAATTTTAAACTCTTTGGAAGTTGGAAGCCCCTTTTTCCAGGGTTTGTCATTATAGAGTGATTGTTTTAAAAAAGACATAAGAAACAAAAAAAATGAATTGGGTTTTTCTAAATCAATTTTTCCTAGGGGTACTTTCAGTGGTTCTTGACAATGCGCTAGCATTTGGCCGACATCCATTTTTCCCCATTTGGCTTGTAACTCCGGGCTTAAACTTTCTAATCGCTGTAAAATTTCGGCGTAAGCCGCTTCCGTAAAAAGTGATTGCATTCTATTAAAATTTATTTAGGAATTAAATATACATGTTTATCTTTATACTTATTATGGCAATGAATCAAAAAAAACCAACATCATTTTCAATAAAAAATTGGTCTGAGGATGATCGCCCCCGTGAGAAACTTCTAAACAAAGGTCGAGCTGTCCTTACAGATGCAGAACTCATAGCCATACTTATTGGTTCTGGAAATAATGAAGAGAGTGCTGTGGACTTGAGTAAACGAATTTTAGCAAAAGCCACTAATAACCTCAATCAATTGGGGAAGCTCACCATCAATCAATTGATGGAATTTAAAGGCATTGGTGAAGCAAAAGCCATCACTATTGCTGCGGCGATGGAGCTCGGAAGACGCCGGCGGGTTGAAGAACCTATCAAAAAAAATAAAATTACTTCCAGTCGGGATGTTTTTGAAATCTTACAACCCATCCTGGGCGAATTGCCCCACGAAGAGTTTTGGATACTTTACCTCAACAACTCAAACAAAATCATTTACAAGGAACAGTGCAGTAAAGGAGGTATTACAGGAACGCTCGTTGATGTGCGACTGGTTTTAAAAAAGGCACTTGAAGTAAGCGCTACCGGACTTATTTTGGCTCATAACCACCCTTCAGGAACCTTAATTGCCAGTGAGCCTGATAAAATGCTTACGCGAAAGCTAAAAATAGCTTCAGAAAGTCTCGACATCAAAGTGCTTGATCATATTATCATCACCGAAAAAGCTTACTTCAGTTTTGCAGATGAAAACATCTTATAATCAATGTTTAAAGACAAACACATCACAGATATATTTTTTGATTTAGACCACACGCTGTGGGATTTTGAGAAAAATTCAGCATTGGCTTTTATTAAAGTATTTGAAACCCATAAAATACACATCGATGTACCCCAATTTCTAAAAGTCTATGAGCCCATAAACTTAAACTATTGGAAATTGTACCGTGATGAACAAATTACAAAACAACAGTTACGCAGAGGTCGTCTCAAGGATGCTTTCAAGCTCCTTGATCTTGAGTTTCCAATCCAAATTATTGATGCCCTTGCTGTTTCATATATTGATTTCCTTCCACACCACAACCATTTGTTTCCGGGAACAGTGGAACTACTGGAGTATTTAAAACCAAATTATAAATTGCACATCATAACCAATGGCTTTGAAGAGGTGCAGTCCAAAAAACTCATCAATTCAAAAATTGACAGTTATTTCAATACCGTCACAAACTCAGAACGCGTGGGTGTTAAAAAACCCAACCCTAAAATTTTTCATTATGCTTTAGAAATTGCAAGAGCCATTCCTGAAAAAAGTGTGATGATTGGCGATAATATTGAGGCCGATATTCAGGGAGCAAAAGCAGTGGGGATGAATACTGTTTTTTTTAGTCCTATAAACGAATTTCAACATGATTTGATCATAGCTAAAAATCTTTTAGAAATAAAAAAGATGTTTTAAATTAGGGTAAACCTCTCTCATCCTGTTTACGTAAGTAACAATACACAGTTGTTTTTAACGTTAAATAATTATCTAATCCCCAAAGATATGTTCAAATATTCCTGCTTATTCCTCTTTTGTTGCGCACTATTTTTTTCCTGTGTCAAGGACACAGACTTTGATCAGGCTGATGCCATAACCCCGCGTCAAGAAGTTGAGGTCAATTTTATTTTCTTTAATTTGGAAATTGACGATTTTCAAGTGAATCCACTTTCTGAAGGGACACTTACTGTGATAGACACCACAGAGATTCGTTTTCTCGATGATGATTTTGCTGTTGACAATATAGTTGCCGCAGAGTTTTTCTTTAAGGTTTCCAATACGTTTCCCGTAGGGCTTGATGCAGATTTTACTTTTCTTTCTGAAGAAAACGAGCCTTTTTTTACAATCAATTTTCCCATACAAATAAGTGAAGATGGTAGTCCTGTGCTCACAGAATTTACGCAGTTAGTAACAGCTGAAGATATTGAGCTTCTCACTTTAAACGACAAAGTGGTAGTTACTATTTCAATTCAGACAGATAATCAAACGCTGGAAGGGGTTTTAAACCTGCAATCAAAAACAACTTACTTTTTAGAATTTTCAGATTTATAGTATGAGGCTATTTTTGATTTTTACATTCCTTTTTTTAGGGTTTTTGGGCTTTGCTCAAAACAAACAACTCCTCTATGGTGTTTCTGAAGTGCCTCAATCACTGCTTATCAATCCGGGTGGAATTGTGCCATATGACAAACACTTTGGTATTCCTTTTTTATCGCATCTTCATTTTAATGGGGGCTCTTCCGGAGTCACTGTTTATGATATATTTCAAACATCCAATACCTCAGATATTAATTCTAGAATTACAAGTGCTATTTTTAGCATGAATAATTCTGACTTTTTTACAGTGACCCAGCAGCTGGAGCTCCTCAGCTTTGGTTGGAGAACAAAAAGAGATTATTATTTGTCTGGAGGAATTTATCAGGAATTTGATATGATTACCTATTTTCCAAAAGATCTTGCCCTTTTGGGTTGGGAAGGAAATAGAGACTACATAGGCTATGAATTTGACCTGAGTGAGCTCAACACTTCAGGAGACTTGTTGACTGTTTATCACTTTGGAGCCAACAAAAAAATAACAGGCAAACTCACATTAGGAGCCCGTTTTAAAGTATATTCCAGCATTTTTAATTTTAGAAGTACTTCAAACAAAGGGATTTTTGTAACCCGCGAGAGTGATGGCGGCCCCAATATTTATGATCACCTTCTAGAAGGTGCAGATGTTCAGGTTCAAACATCTGGCATAGCATCACTGATTGATAATGACAATGTCAATGGAGCAGGGGATGTAATGAGTCATGCGATAGGACGCGCACTTTTAGGAGGTAATCTAGGTATTGGAATGGATCTTGGTGCTACTTATGAAATCAATAGAAATTTTACAGCCAGTGCAAGTATTCTTGATTTAGGAGCAGTATTTCATACCAATGATATAGAAAATTACAGGGCAAGAGGAAGTTATAATTTATCAGGAATCAACCTTATTTTTCCACCTTTGGAAGATGGCGAGCCTTCATTTCCCTATTATCAAAACCTGGAAGATGAAATCAAGGAACAGGTGCCCATTGATACGCTTTATAACAAATATGCTGTGATGAGACCTTTAAAAATGAATGCCGCGTTGACCTATCATTTTGGTGAAGGTTATGGTAAAAATGAATGTGACTGTTTAAACAGAGGGTCAACAAATTTTGGAAATCAGTCATTTGGTGTGCAATTGTATTCAATTTTTAGACCAAAAAAACCTCAATTTGCAGCGACCCTTTTTTATTACAGACGCTTTACAGAATCTTTATCCGGTAAAATAACTTATACGGTTGATAGTTTTGTTTCAGACAATTTGGGTCTTATGGCAGTGGGAGATTTTGGAAAATTCAATGTGTATGTGGGTGTAGATAATTTGTTGCGGTATGGAAACCTCGCTAAAGCAAATCATGTATCTTTGCAGCTGGGGTTTAATATAAAATACCAATAACCACCCCGAATAAGCCATCTCAAAAAATGGCGCTTTTAACTCAAAATATACTGTACAGATGAAACATAATTTGTTCTTGCTTGTAATCTTGTTTTCTTTTTCAATTACAAGCCCTGCTCAAACCGATTTGAATGAGTATGCTTATGTATTAATTCCTCAACAGTTTGAATTCCAAAAAGCCAAAGATCAATTTCAGGTAAACACCCTGTTGCGTCATTTATTCAATACCGCAGGCTTTAATGCAATTTATGATGAAGAATTAAAAGGACTGCCTCGATGCAATGGTTTGTTTACAGATTTGGATTTTGACTCTAGTTTTCTCTATACAAATATTCAAATCGTTCTCAAAGATTGTAATAACAATATTGTTTATCGTTCTGCCCCAGGAAGAAGCAAAGAGAAAGATTACAAAAAGAGCTATCATGAGGCCATCAGAAAATCTTTTGAAAGTATCGAAATCATGGGAGTAGATCAAGGTGATTTGAAGAGCTTTCGCGAAAGCGTTGAAAAGCGGGATGCGGCACTATCACCCATTCAAACGATACCGCTTAAAAATGAGACTGTATCCAAGGATTTAATGAAATCAAAATCTCCAAAGATTTTTGTTTTTAATGGTGAAGAATTATTTCTTGAGCAAAAAGACAACAAAGATTTTCTAGTTTATAAAAAAGCCAAAAACAATCAAGATTTTGTGGAATATGGCTCCTTGATAGAAACTTCAAGGTCTGGAATTTATTTATTCAACAAAGACGGAAAAAGCCAATTAGCCAACTTTGACGATGAAGGTAATTTATTGATAGATGCGGTTGACAATCAAGGCAATCTCATTCAAAATAAATATCAAAAAGTAAGCGATAATTAACGGGCTAGCTTGTTTTAAAACTCACAACTCCAAAATTTTCAACGCTTCCCAATAATGTTTGATTGGGCGCCAGAAAACGGGCAGCCGTCGCAGCGCCTGCAAGAATAACGTCTCCTTTTTTAATAGTAAGTCCCGCTGTTGAAGCCAATCTGCTCAATTCAACTACAGATTGCAATGGGTTTTCAAGAATGGCAGCAGAAGAAGCGCTTTCAACAAGTTTGTTGTCAACTAAAAGTTCCATTTTTAAATCTGAAATTTCTGTAGAAAGTGGTAACCAATCACCAATAACATAGCCGGTTGAAGAGCAGTTGTCTGCAACCACATCTTCCAGTGAAAACTTAAAATTCTCATACCTTGAATCAATTATTTCGAGTGCAGGTGCCATCATATCCAGAAATTCCGGAAGTTCTTGCAGTGATAATTCTCTGAGAATATCTTTGCTCACGCGAAAAGCAATCTCAGGTTCGACTCTTGGGTGAATCCATCGTTTTAAATCGACGGTTTCACCGTCTTTGATTTCCATTTTATCAGTTAAAATGCCCCAGATGAGATCATGCACACCCATTTGCTCCATTTTGGCTTTGCTGGTAAAGCCCAGTTTATAACCGGTAATGTTTTCACCTCGTTCAACCCTTAATTGAATAGCTATTCTTTGAATTTCATAAGCCTCTGCTAATTTCATTTTTGTGGCTTCTGCCATTTGCGGAACAGCTTTAGCATTTTTTGCAGCCTTGTCTAGTATGGTTGCGATTTCTTGTTTATTCATAGTTGTTTTTTTTACCACTTAGACACTAAGGTCACAAGTTACACTAAGGTTTTATCTTATTTTTTATTTGTGCTAATTAGTGTGCTTTGTGTCTTAGTGCTTCTAATTTTTACTTTGGAAATTTAGAAAATTCTTCTGTTACTAATGGAACAAGTTGTCTTGTGATGTTTTCACAATTAAAATTTATCAAGAGTCCTTTGGGTCTTCCAGTTAATTTTAAATAAGACAAAAGTTGTGCTTGATATAGAGGAATCATTACTTCAACAGCTTTTAGTTCTACAATTATTAATTCGTTCACTAGGATATCAATTTTTAATTTTTACACCTAAATCTTTTCCTTTATAAATAATTGGAATATACATTTGTGTATTGACCTTTAAATCTTTAGAAGTTAGTTCATCAATCAAACAGGATTCATAAACTGATTCTAATAAACCCGGACCTAATTGTTTATGAACTTCAATAGCACAACCCACTACTTTGTAGGCGATATCATTGATGTAAGATTGAGTAATCATAAGTCTTTAATTTTAGAACCACTAAGACTGAAGTCACACCCTGATAGCGATTGGGGGCACTAAGACTTTATCCTATTTTTCTTAGTGCTTCTAGGTGTGCTACGTGCCTTAGTGGTTTTACTTTTCAATTACATTAAATTTTTTGCGATCGCATCGTCGTGTAAAATGCTTTCGGTCTCACGTTTTACAAGCGCTAAAGTATCTCTTAAGGGTTTGTCCAAATTAATTTTCCCATCTGCCAATAAGTTTAGAATGGCTTTGTCTTGAGCCCTCCCTCTCCGCATCGCTTCAGAATAGGGTATATCTTCATTGAAAGTCACCAGCGAGTATTTTGAGGAATATTCAAATGGGAATTCTTTTTCAAAAGCGGTTTCCAGTTTTCGTTTTTCTTGAAACAAGGGGCTTGCGGTGTGGGCTTTCATTTCGTAAAAATTATCCAAGGCAAGGTCTGCAATGGCATCGGTATCTTTTTTTCGTTCTTTTTCATATTCGATAAAAATCTTATGCCAGTCGCCTTCGTGTTTGTCTAAGATTCTATTAAAAACAACTACATCTTCAAAAGAGGCGTTCATCCCTTGTCCATAAAAAGGAACGATAGCGTGAGCGGCATCCCCCATCAAAAGGGTTTTTCCATAACTGCTCCAGGGGTTGCATTTTATGGTACCCAAAGCCGCGGTGGGGTTTTCAAAAAATTCGGTGGCTAAATTGGGCATTAAGGCCAATGCGTCAGGATAGTATTTTTCGAAATATTCAAGTACTCGTTCCGGCGTGGTGAGGTTTTCAAAATTGTACTCACCCTCATTCCAGTTGAGGAAGAGCGTCACGGTAAAGCTGCCGTCAAGGTTTGGCAAAGCGATGACCATGTTTTCACCTCGCGGCCAGATGTGGAGTGCCCCTTTTTCAGTTAAATAATCACCATTTTCTGCCGGTGGGAAGGTTAGTTCTTTATAACCGTGGGTTAAGAAGTTTTGAGAAAAACTGAACAAGAATTTTTTATGTAAAAACATGCTTTTTCGCAAAGCAGACCCAGCACCATCTGCCCCAATAACAATATCGCCTTTGAGTAAAACTTCCCGGTCATTTTCTTCATCATAAAAGGTTCCGATACCATTTTCTAAGTCCACTTTCTTGCAACCGTGATTGAAGATGAGTGTGATATTTTCCATTTTTTCGGCTTCATCGAGCAGTAAGGCATTGAGGCCTCCTCTGGAAATGGAGTTGATATACTCATCTTCTCTTCCGCTGTATCGGCTTAAAAAGCTATTACTTTCCATATCATGGATCATCCTCCCATACATGGGGATACAGAGTTTTTTTACTTTTTCCTCCAGCCCTACAAGCTTCATTCCTTTCATGCCACGGTCTGAAAAGGCGAGGTTGATAGAACGACCGGCACTGATATCTGCAGTTCTTAAATCGGGTCGTTTTTCTATGAGTTGTACTTGGTAGCCGCGTTGAGCCATTCGCAAGGCGAGAAGTGAGCCACATAACCCGGCTCCTATGATGAGTATGGTTTGATTTTGATTAATCATCCTTGTTCTATTTTATAAAGTGGTTTGTTAAAGCCTATTTCATAATACAGAAAAATAAAAAAGCAAGTTTTCGACCCGCTTTTAAATCTTAAGTAAATTATTTGATATGTCTGGGAAAATCCATCATTCCTCCCAGCACTCTAACTACAAATATCCCTCTATTGGTTGGGTAATAAAAAATCATGTGTGCTTTAAAGCGGTATCGAAAGAGCATTTTTTTTTCTGTTGCCCAGTATTCTTTCCCTAAATCAGGGTTAGAATTTAATTCATTTAAAATGGTTTTTAAACCTTCTGCATATTTTTTCGACTGCTGTATACCAAAATTATGAATTGTGTAATGGGCAATTTCTTTGATATCGTGCTCCGCCCTGACACTTAAAATATAGCTATTTTTTTCTTTCATACTCTTTTATAGCTGCATCCCAAATAGTATCTACAGTAGCATTTGATGTCCCACTTTTCATGCCGTCAACAAGAGCGTCTTGAAGATCAAGAATAGTTCTTCTACTCTCTTGGTCTTTCCGCACAATATCTCTTATATATTCACTATCATTTGTATAAAACCCCCTATCAACAAGGCTTTTAATATAGGTTTCCTGTTGTTCTGTAAAAGTGATAGATTTTCTAATTGTTCCCATATTGAATCAATATTATTATTTATGGTGCAAGTTAATAAAATATTTTTATAAATCTTATTTCAAACAGTGCTTCAACCGTTCCACCATCAAATACAAATCTTCAAATGAATTGTAGAGTGGAGCAGGAGCCACCCTTATGACATCTGGTTCCCTCCAATCACTTATCACTCCTGCTTTTGTGAGCTTGTCGTGAAGGCTTCTATCGGCATTTTTAACGGCTAATGATAGTTGGCAACCGCGCTCTTCAGGATTTGAAGGGGTAATGATGCTGATGCGGTCGTTTTTTAAATCGTGTAATAAAAACTCTAAATAGCCTGTGAGTTGTTTTTGCTTTGCAAGGATGTTTTCAAAACCAGCTTCTTCATAAATGTCTAATGAAGCGCGTATTGCTGCCATAGACAAAATGGGCGGATTGCTTAGTTGCCAGCCTTCTGCTCCTGGCAGGACATCAAATTCTTGACGCATATTGAAGCGCGTTTTTTTGTTGTGACCCCACCAGCCAGTAAAACGTTTTAGCTTAGGGTTGTTGGCATGTCGCTCATGTACAAAAAGCCCGCCGAGACTTCCTGGACCGCTGTTGAGGTATTTGTAGCTGCACCACACGGCAAAATCAGGACCATTATCGTGTAAGTTGGGTTGAATGTTTCCGGCACCATGTGCCAGGTCAAAGCCCACAATGCATTTGTATTTGTGACCCAGTTCTGTGATTTTTTTAATAGGGAAGGATTGCCCTGTATAATAGTTTGTGGTGCCAATGAGAATTAAAGCGATTTCGTCTCCTTGTTTTTCCATTATTTTTTCAAGATCTTCAAAACGGCAAAGTTCTTCACCTTCACGTGGTTTCCATAGAATGAGTCCTTCTTTTTTGTCAAAACCGTGAAAATCAAGTTGCGATTCCACAGCATATTTGTCTGAAGGAAAAGCATCGCTTTCAATAACGATTTTGTATTTAGTTTTTGTGGGTTGGTAAAAGGATACCATTAACAGATGCAGATTGGTAGTGAGGGTATTCATCATGACCACTTCGCTTGGTTTTGCACCCACAATTTTTGCCATGGTGTTTGACAGAAATTCGTGATATGGCATCCAGGGATGTTTGGCTTCGGTGTGTCCTTCAACGCCTAGTTTTGCCCAATCGTCAAGTTCTTCCTGAATGTATTTTTGAGTGTTTTTGGGTTGCAAGCCTAAGGAGTTTCCACAGAGGTAAACGATGTCGTTACCTTCACTGTCCTTTGGAATATGGAACTTTTCGCGAAAGCGGTTTAAAGGATCTTGTTTGTCTTGCTCTTTGGCGAAAGCCAGGGTTGCTTGATAATTATTCATTTGCTGTAATGACTTCAATGTTTGTGAAATAGAGTTTAAAAGTGCTTTCAGGATTTTGATGCATGGTTGCTATTTTGATGCCGTTAAAGTCTTTATAATCTTCCCAGGTGGTGATTAGCGAGGGAACGGTATCATTGCCTTTTCTAAAAATCCATTCCTTGATCATAAAATCATTTTCAAAGAAAAAATCATAGGCATCTCCGGGTGTATAGCCGCCTTCCTCACCATAAGTAATGGTGAGTTGTTGCATTGTTTTATTGCTGATGGGTGCCGTTGCCGATTCTTTTTGTGAAAAGGCAGTTCCTTCATCCCAAACAAGATTGAAGGGCGCCAGGAGCCAGTATTTGTCATTGATGAAGCCCTGATCTGCTTGAAGCGAAATGCTGTCAAGGTTTTTTCGATTGTAGTTGATTGTGTCACCATTTCTGAAAAGTGTGACATCATCTGTTTTTGGTTTCCAGCTCCAGGAGCGCTCTGAGTGAGTTTCCCCTCTGTCAACGTTGAATGTGAACTTAATTTCTTCGACATTTTGCCAATGCTCAATACCGTGAGCCAAAGCAACCATTTCAGGGAGAGTTAGGGGTTCTTTTTCTGAAAGTAGTTCTTTTTTTTCGGTTTTGCAAGAGAATACAACGATTGAAATCAGGATAAGAAGTGCCGTTTTTTTCATAGAGATTCAAGTTTTTGTAAATATACAAAAGTTCAAAACCTTATTGTTTATCCTATAAACAAAAAGATATAAAAAAAACCCTTTAGAATCTAAAGGGTTTTTCAAATATTTTGATTTGCTTGTTAATTGCCATCTACTGCATCTTCAATGCCTTCACCAACTTCTTCTATGCCATCCTCGATTTTTTCCCCGGGGGTTTTTTCGCGACAGCTGGTGTATGCAAATGAAAATAAGACTACAAAAAACAAACTAAAAATTTTACGCTTCATACTTTTTAATTTAAAGGTTAGATTATTTAAGGCTTTCTACCGGTTGCTAAACGATATAAAATACCAATGACTGCAAGGACTAAAAGAATGTGAATTAAGCTTCCAACAGATTCAGCAAACCCAAAGTATCCCACAAGCCATCCTATTAAAAGGATTACTACAATTAGCCAAATTAAATCTCTCATGATTTTTATTTTATGATTAGAAAATCTAAAATAACTAAACAATATGTAATATATTAATAATTAACTGTAAATTAACTAAATAATAAAATTGTCTGTTAAAAAAATAGTAATTTATTAAATAATATTTTGTTTTTCAATGATTTTTTTTGCTTTTACCTTTATGGATTCCATTTCAATTGAGGATTTTTTGTTCAATAAATTCATCATCATGGCCATGCGGTTGTTGTTTTTAAAGTGAGCTCTCTTATCGTCAAGAAAATTCCAATACAAGGCATTGAAAGGGCAGGCATCATCTTCTATGGTTTTTTTGACATTGTAATGGCAGCTTTTACAGTAGTTGCTCATTTTGTTGATGTAGTTACCACTAGACACATAAGGCTTGGTAGCTACAATACCGCCGTCTGCAAACTGGCTCATCCCCCGAGTATTGGTGATTTCTACCCATTCAATGGCATCGATATAAATACCCAAATACCATTGGTCTACTTCATCAGGGTGGGTTTGTGTGAGTAGTGCGTAGTTGCCGGTAATCATCAATCGTTGAATGTGATGGGCATAGGCGTGGTCTAAGCTTTGTTTGATAGCGTGATGCATACAGTTCATTTTTGTCTCTGCCGTCCAGAAAAACTCCGGTAGTTTGTTTGTATTTTCTAAGTTATTCTTTTTGGCATAACCCGGCATTTCTTTCCAATAAATACCTCGCATAAATTCACGCCATCCCAAAATTTGTCTCACAAAGCCCTCAACTTGTGAAATGTCAATTTTTTTACTGTTGTTGTGCCAATAATTTATGACTTTGTCAATCACTTCTTTAGGGTGTAACATTTTACTGTTCATAGCAAATGACAAACGGGAATGGAACAGAAAATGCTCATCTGTGTGCATCGCGTCCTGAAAGTCGCCAAAATGGGGTAGTAGTTGGTCACAAAAATAAGTTAGCAACTCCAATGATTCTTTTCGTGAAGTGGGCCATTGAAAGTTTTGTGCATCTACAGTCCCTAAGGTTTTGATTTTTGCTTTATTGATTTCGTTGAGGGTTTGGCTGACATCCTTTTTAAAGGACAGTGCATTTGGGATGGTGGGGCTGCCTTTCCATTGCTTGCGATTGCTTTGATCAAAATTCCATTTACCTCCTTCGGGATCTTTATCTGTTTGCATCATGATGTTGTGTTTCTTTCGCATATCGCGGTAGAAATATTCCATAATGATTTGTTTCTTGCCCTTGAAGAAATTTTCTAAATCGGCTCTTTTGGTTAAAAAGTGCTCTGTGTCATAAACGTTGGTTTCTATTGAGGTGTTTTTAGAAAACTCTTTGAGTTGTTGGTCAAGTCTATACTCATCAGGCAATTGATATTCAAAACAGATGACGTTATGTTCTGGGATGATTTTTTCAAGATTCTTAACAAGGTTATGCGCGTTTTGAGGGTCGTTTATTTTGTAATAAATAACGTGATGGTCTTTTGCTTTTAAATGGGCTGCAAAATTTTGCATGCTCTCAAAAAAGGCAATGACTTTTTGAATGTGATGTGTAACATAATCTGTTTCCTGACGCATTTCGGCCATAAAATAGAGGGTGTTTTCATCTACTTTATTAAACCAGGAGTGGTTTTGGTTGAGTTGGTCGCCAAGAATGAGACGGAGTTTTTTCATGTTTAAAATAAGGTGTTTTGCAGCCAGGTTCTTTGATAGGTTCCTGCGGGGTCATACATCTCAGCCTGTCTTTTTATGTTAAATTTTCGGTCTCTGGGGTCGTTGCCCACACCGCTGTTGTACATCCAGTTACCCCAATTGCTGTGCACGTCATAATCAATGAGCAGGCTTTCAAAATAAGCTGCGCCCATGCGCCAATCCTGACACAGTTCTTTTGACCAAAAGCTCGCCACATTTTGCCTGCCGCGATTGCTCATCCAGCCGGTTTTTGAGAGTTCGATCATGTTGGCGTTAACAAAAGGCTCTATGGTGCAGCCGTTTATCCATTCATGCTTCACCTTTTCTGAGGTGCCCCAATCATATTTTTTTTCTAAAATCCCACCGATTTTGAATATTCCATTGCCGTGTTTTAAGGAAATGTATTTAAAATAATCTCTCCATATGAGTTCAAAAACAAGCCAATAGGTGTCTTGGTTTTTTATGATTTGCTTTTCAAAGGCTTTCACTTGCCAATAAATCATTCTTGGGGAGAGGCTTCCGTTAGCGAGCCAAGGTGAAAGTTTGGAGCTGTAATCGATGCCTAAAAGTCCGTTGCGCGTCTTTTTATAATACCCCAGTTTTTTTGTTTCCCAGAAATAGTGTTGAATGCGCTTTTTTGCTTGATTTTCACCTCCTAAAAATGGAAATGCTGAGCGGGCGTCTTTTTCAAAGTTTTCCAACCCCAATTCTGTAAGCGTTGGAATTTGCGTATTGTTTTCAATGCGATTTTCATATGATTTTGAAACAGGAACGGGAAGGGGTTTTCTTATGGTTAACTTTTTTTCTGAAACTTTTCTAAATTGGGTAAACACTTTAGGAAGTTCTTCTAGGTTTTGAAACGCACTGTCATCTGGATGAAACAGAAATTGGTCAAAACTTTCTTCAAATTGAATTGCCTGGTCACATTGCTCCTTTACGCGATTTAAAGTGTCTGTTTCTTCTTGTGTCCATTCTTTTTGGAGGAAGACTTTGGTGATGTTGTGGGTTTTGATGATTTCCGGAAGAATGGTTTCGGGCTTTTGATGAAACACCAGTAAATCGATATTTAGTTTATTTAGATTTTCTTTTAGTTCAGAAATTGTTTCAATTAAAAATTGTGCTCTGTATTTTTCAGTTTTTTTAAATCCGAAAGAATCTTTTTTAAAATAAAATGGGTCAAAGCAATAAATAGCGATTACTTTTTCTCCTAAACAAGCCTTGGTGAGCGAATTATTATCTTCTACCCGTAAATCATTTCGAAACCAGACTAAGTGATTCATAGCTTTGTTTTTGGTTTGTTTCTTTTACATTTTTCACTACAATATTTTACGCCCTCCCAATTTTTTTTCCATTTCTTTCTCCACGAAAATGGCAGCTTGCAAGTGAGACAAATTTTTGTGGGTAAGTGAGACTTTTTATGTGTCATTCTCAAAAAATGATTGGATTTTCTGGTCAGGTCTTGCATATTTAAAACGGTCTAAAAGCGTGGGTTTTGTGTAGCCATCTAAGCCATTAATAGCAACTGTATTTGCTTTGTCAAGATTCAACCAGCCGTCTTCTTGTATGAGTTCATCTGCTACATAAACGCTTTCAATTGACGCCACGAACAGCAATGTGTCATTTTCTTTGATGTGGTATTCATTTGTAAATTCACAAGCCATTTTTATGTTTGAATTTTTTACAAAGGGAGCGAAAAAACCATCGAGGTATTCTTCTTGCAGGTTTGTCTTGTCAAACTCTGAAATATCTGTCGCATATTTTGCTGAAGAGTGATGTGCATCTTTTATTTGAGAGCTGTTGATGTGATTGACAGTAAACACTCCTGTTTTCTTGATGTTTTCATAGGTGTTTCTGGGAACTGTAGTGGGTCTTATCACAAATCCCAACAAGGGCGGGTTACTTCCCAAATGAGTAACAGAACTAAAAACCGCTACATTTGAAATACCACCAGGTGATTTTGTGCCAATGAGATTTGCCGATTTATACCCTGTGCAACTGTTGATTAGGTTTAACCGAAATACTTTGGACATTTCTGAAATTGAAGATTTTGTGAATTGAAGCATGTTTTGTTTAATGAGGTAATAAAAATACTAAACATTTGTTTGAGTGTTAGCAATTTAAGCTCATAAATAAATGTTAATCTCTGGAATGTTTTCTATATTTACTAATCAAAATTCAAGGGTATGAGAAGATTATTACTTTCGGTCATTGTTTTGTTTTCTCCTTTTTTTGCAGAAAGTCAATCGATTGCCAGAGAATGGAATGAGGAAGTTTTGAATGCCATTAGAAACGATTTTGCGAGACCCACTGTGCATGCGAGGAATTTATTTCACACATCTTTAGCGATGTATGATGCTTGGTCTTCAATGGATGAAACCTCAGAAACCTTTTTGCTGGGGAAAACCGTTGGTGAATATTTCTGTCCGTTTGAAGGGTTTTCTCCCACCGAGCCCATAGAAGAAGCTCGTGAAAAGGCAATAAGCTATGCTGTCTATCGATTAATTCTGCATCGTTTTGCAGAGTCTCCTGGTTTTGATGATGAGATTTTGCCCTCAGTTAATGCATTGATGGGAAGTTTGGGATATGATATCAATTTTACAAGTGTGAACTATAGTTCAGGTGATGCTGCTGCGTTGGGTAATTTTATTGCTCAAGAACTCATTGCTTTTGGGCTTCAAGATGGCTCTAATGAAGCAAATGATTATGAAAATCAATTTTATGAACCGGTAAATGAACCTTTGGTTATTGCGTTTCCCGGAAATCCTGATATTGAATTTCCAAACAGATGGCAGCCATTAACTCTTGATGTTTATATAGACCAAAGTGGGAACATAATCCCCTTGAGTACTCCGGATTTTTTAAGTCCGGAATGGGGTCAAGTGGTTCCTTTTTCACTCAAAGAAGAAGACCTCACTATCTATAGTGTTCCCGACTTTGACTTTTATGTCTATCACGACCCCGGAGCTCCTCATTATATTCAGGAGGGCTTAGGGATTGATGATCCCTATAAATGGAATTTTAGTTTGGTTTCAACCTGGTCATCCCATTTAGACCCCACAGATGGAGTGCTTATTGACACTTCACCGGCAAGTATTGGAAACAACCAGTGGTTGCCAACAAATTTTGAAGAATATAAGTTGTTTTACAATTTATTGGAAGGAGGAGATGCAAGTGAGGGACATTCTTTGAATCCGGTTACGGGAGCGCCTTATGAGCCCCAAATTATCCCAAGAGGTGATTATACCCGGGTTTTAGCAGAGTTCTGGGCAGACGGTCCAGACTCTGAAACACCACCGGGACACTGGTTTACAATTCTAAATTATGTGAGTGATCATCCTTTGCTTGAAAAAAAGTTTGGAGGAGATGGCCCTATTTTAGATGACCTTGAATGGGATGTGAAAACCTATTTTGTTTTGGGGGGTACTATGCACGATGTAGCAATTTCTGCCTGGGGAATCAAAGGGTATTATGACTATATAAGACCTGTAAGTGCTTTGCGATATATGGCAGACCAAGGTCAAAGTACTGATATGAGCCTTTCAAACTACAACCCTCACGGAATTCCGCTTATTGAGGGTTATATTGAAACTATCGGAGAAGGAGATCCCCTCGAAGGAGAAGCAGGGGAACACATTGGTAAAATAAAAATCAAAGCCTGGTTGGGACCTAACGTTATTGAAGATCCTACAACTCAAATTGCCGGAGTGGACTGGATGCTGGCTGAAGATTGGTTGCCCTACCAGCGCATTTCGTTTGTAACGCCCCCATTTGCTGGGTATGTTTCCGGACATTCTACCTATTCACGTGCTGCTGCTGTTGTATTAAGTAGTGTCACAGGAGATTCATTTTTTCCCGGCGGTATGGGAGTTTTTGATTTTGAAGCCAATAACTATTTGGTTTTTGAGGCAGGACCTAGTGTGCCCATGCAATTACAATGGGCTACTTATCAAGATGCCTCAGACCAATGCAGTTTATCAAGAATTTGGGGCGGAATACACCCACCCGTTGATGATATTCCCGGAAGAATTATTGGACAACAAATTGGGGAAGATGCATTTCAACTAGCCTTAGCTTACATTAATGGAGAGGTTTTAAGTGTCTCTGAAACTCAACCGCAAGCATTTATGAAAATTTACCCCATCCCCGCTACCGATTTTTTAAATATTCATATGGCTGAAGAAGGGGTTTATGCAATTCGTTTTTTAGACGTTTTTGGAAGAACTGTTTTAGATTATCAAGAGATTTCTATTCAAGGTTTACAAACATTGGATGTGTCTCAGTTAAACTCAGGAGTTTATTTTATATCACTTAAAAACACGCAATCAAATAAGTTAATATCAAAAAAAATAATCAAGCGATAACTCTTGATTGAAGCCTTAATTATTTTCTTTTAAGAGTTCGGGAAATTTTTCTTTAAATCGGTTTAATCTCGGTAAAGATACATTTTGGATATAGGGATTGCCCGGGTTGTTTTTTTCATAATCCTGATGGTATTCTTCTGCAACCCAAAATTTTTCAAAAGGAAATACTTGTGCAGCGACTTCTTTATCTCCCAGTTGTTGATTCAAGGAGGCAATTTTTGCTTCTATAATTTGTTTTTGTTCTTCATTTTGATAGAAAATAATGGAACGGTATTGCGAACCTCTATCGGGACCCTGACCATTTACTTGTGTGACGTTTTGTGAACCAAAATAAACATCAACCAATGAAGAAAAACTCACTTTATTGGGATTATAAATCACTTCGACAGCTTCAGCATGTCCGGTTGTTCCTGTGTTTGTTGATTCATAAGTGGGGTTTTCAGTATGTCCACCAGAGTAGCCTGAGATAGCTTCTTCAACGCCATACACACTTTCGTAAACAGCCTCTACACACCAAAAACAACCACTGGCAAAATAGGCCTTGCTTAGTCCATTTTCACTTGGTACTTCAACGGGAGTGATGTTAGTTTGTTTTTTAAATTCTTCGGCTTTGTTTTTGTCCTGGTATTTTTGACACGAAACAGAAAAAAAGGTTCCAAAAAAAAGGAGGAAGACAAGATGATTTTTCATAACATTTTTTATTTTAAATGTACAAAAAAAGCCTTCCGTAAAATGGGAAGGCTTTGTTAAAATTTATTTGTAAAAGGGTTTAGAGTTTAGCGAAAAACTTTTCCATTTTTTGTTGTTCTTCTTCTGCCAGTTCAGAATCTACTAAAATTCTACCACTGTGCTCATCGGTCATGATTTTTTTGCGTGATGCAATTTCAACCTGAACCTGAGGAGGTATCGAGAAAAATGAACCTCCTGAAGCGCCTCGTTCAATGGTTACTATGGCTTGACCGTTTTTTACATTTTTTCTTATGCGCTCATAGGCATTTACTAAACGTTCTTCCAGTTGAGATTTATAATTATCTGCTTCTTTGAGGAGTGTTTTTTCTTCTTTTTCGGTTTCACCAAGAATATCATCCAATTCTGCTTTTTTGTGAGAGAGGTGGTTTTCTCTGTCTGTCAAGCGCTCTTGAGACTGGTCGATAACTTCAGTTTTGTGTTCAATTTGAGCTTTCAACTCTTTGATGTGTTTTTCTGCCAATTGAATTTCTAATTCCTGAAATTCAATTTCTTTGCTCAATGAGTTGTACTCTCTATTATTGCGAACGTTGTCTTGTTGAGAAGTGTATTTTTTGATGAGACCTTTAGACTCTTCAATTTGGTTTTTCTTTTCTTTAATAGCATTTTCTGTTGCTTCAAGGTCTGCTCTGAGTTTGTCAATTCTGGTTGTGAGACCGGTGATTTCATCTTCTAGGTCTCTTACTTCCAGTGGAAGCTCTCCACGCAAATTTTTAATCTCGTCAATTTTTGAGTCGATTAATTGCAAGTCATATAAAGCTCTTAATTTTTCTTCGACTGTTGCTTCAGTTTTCTTTGCCATACTTATAAATACTTGATAGGATTGGTGTTTACTTCTGATATTTTTATATTTCCTTTTTCAAAGGCAGGTGCAAAATTAGTGATTTTTTTGGTAAGGAAGTCAACTAATTCGTTTTTTGTGTACTGTTCACTTTCATAATGTCCTATATCTGCAATTATAAATTGATTTTCGGCTTGATAAAAGTCATGATACTTCAAATCTGCCGTAAGAAAAATATCTGCACCGGCACCTTTGGCAGCTGAAATTGCAAAACTTCCTGAACCACCTAAAACGGCTACTTTTTTTATATTTTTTCCCAGCAACTTGCTGTGTTTTATGACACCGCAATTCATTTTGGCTTTTACAAGCTTTAAAAAATCAATTTCGTCCATTGATTCTGGTAGTTCAGCAATCATTCCCATCCCTATTTTTTGATTGACATTTTCAAGCTTAGTGACCTCATAGGCCACTTCTTCATAGGAGTGATTTTCAAAAAGTGCTTTCAATATATTCGATTCTAGATGAGCAGGAAAAGTAATCCCAATTTGAGTTTCATTTTCATAATGGGTTTCTCCTTTTTTACCTAAGGTTGGGTTTGCATCTTCATTGGGTCTAAAGCTACCCAATCCCTCAAGATTAAAGCTGCAATGGTCATAGTTGCCAATACTTCCGGCTCCGGCATCAAAAAGCGCTTGTCGAAGATTTTCGGCTTCAGCCTTTGGAACAAAAGTTACCAGTTTTTTAATAGTTCCCTTTTTTGGAATTAAAATCTTTTGATTGATAAGTCCCAGCTTTTTACACATAATGGCATTCACGCCGTTCCAGGCATTGTCAAGTGCGGTATGAATGGCAAAAATGGCAATGTCGTTTTGAATGGCTTTGATTATAATCCTTTCGACGTAATTGCTGCCATTAATTTTTTTAAGACCTTTGAAAATAATGGGATGAAAACTCACTATAAGATTGCATTTTTTTTCAATAGCCTCATCAATAACTTCCTCAAGAGTGTCGTGGGTAACCAGTATAGAAGTGACTTTAGTATTTTTATTTCCCACCAGAAGTCCTACATTATCAAAGTCTTCTGCATAGTTCAAAGGGGCTAGTTCTTCTAAAAAATCAATTACTTGTTGAATAATCATAGGTAGTATTTTAAGGTAAAGATAAAAAAGTATATTTTCGTTGTGATGAATAAACTCAGGAAAATATTATTTCCCTTTTCGGTGGCCTATGATGGCATAACTTCTTTGCGCAATTATCTTTATAATAAAGGTTGTTTAGAAAGCAGAGCTTATGATGTTCCCGTGATTTGTGTGGGCAACCTCAATGTGGGTGGTACCGGCAAATCGCCCATGATAGAATATCTTATTTCGATTTTAAAAAAGGAACATCAAGTGGCTGTTTTGAGTAGGGGTTATAAGCGAAAATCCAAAGGGTTTCATCTGGTTGAAAAACATCATAGGGTTGAAGAAGTGGGTGATGAGCCTCTTCAGTTTAAGCTCAAATATCCTGATGTGATTGTTGCGGTTGATGCCAATCGCAGACATGGCATTCATATTCTCAAAGAAAAGGCAAGTGTGATTTTGCTTGATGATGCTTTTCAACACCGAAAGGTAAAACCCTTTTACTCTGTTTTGCTTACTTCTTATTCAGATTTGTATGTGAACGATTTGGTATTACCCGCAGGCAATTTAAGAGAGTCTAAAGCCGGAGCAAAAAGGGCAAACTGTATTGTGGTTACTAAATGTCCAGAGAATCTTCCTTATGCTGAACAACAAAAAATTCAATATGATTTGAATTTAGAGCTTCATCAACACATTTATTTTACAGCCATTGCCTATGCATCGGTAATACAAGGGATTAAAGAGACAAAGCACATTGATTTTCTTGAGGATAAATCATTTAAGCTCGTCACCGGGATTGCCAATCCAAAACCGCTGGTTGATTACCTGAGGGAATTGAATTTAAATTTTGAACATGAGGAATTTGCTGATCATCACGCTTTTACTAAAGAGGAAATCCAAAAGCTTGAAAGCGAAACTATTATTTTGACTACTGAAAAGGATTTTATGCGATTGAAAGACAAAATAAAAAACGCCACTTTGTTTTACCTGCCCATTTCGGTTTCATTTTTAAATAAAGAAGCCGGTTTTATAAAGCGTATTGAAGATGCTGCAGCTTGTAAAGCTGAAGAAAATGAGCAAGCGTAAAATAAAAAATTAAACTTTTTGAGATTGTAGGGTGCGGTATATCTTTTCAAAGAAATCTTCAGTTTTGAATGGTTTAGGAATGATTTCATTGAATCCTGCCTTGTAAAAATCATCCAGATTTTCATCAATAGTTACTGCGGTAAGTGCAATCACCGGGATGTCTTTTTTAAATTCTTTGATTTGTTGGGTTGCTTCAATACCGCTTATGCCCGGCATGTGAATGTCCATAAGAATTAAATCATAGTGGTTGTCTTTTACCATTTTAACGGCATCCTCCCCATTATCTGCAACAGAGCAAATGATTTTGTTTTTTTCCAGTATTTTTTTGGTAATCATTTGGTTGATTTTGTTGTCTTCAACAACCAATACTTTTAAGTCTTCCAGAGTGCCGTAGTCTTTTGCTGATAGTTGGGAACTTGGTGCTAGAGAATCCGGCTTTTCATCTGAGATGTTCAATTTTAAGTCAAACCAAAACTTGGAACCTTTACCAATTTCACTTTCTAGATGTACCTTACTATCCATTAGATTAAGCAGGTTTCTAACAATGGAAAGCCCCAAGCCTGTTCCGCCAAATTTTCTATTGATTTGAACAGAGCCTTGAGTGAAACTCTCGAAAATGGCTTTTTGTTTTTTCAAAGTAATTCCTACACCGTTGTCTTGTATTTCAAAATGTAACAGAACACTTCGGTCTGTTTGACTTAATTTTTTAACGACAAGGTTGATTTTTCCATTTTCTGTAAACTTTACAGAATTACCCACAAGATTTATTAAAACCTGTGACAATACAACAGGGTCACCAATGAGTTTTGGCGGTATGCCATCATCATACTCAAGAGTGAGCTTGTTGTTTCTGTCCATAGCAGATTTTTTTAGGGCAATCAATACATCTTCAACACGCTTTTTTAAACTGAATGACTTCTTCTCAAGCTCTACCTTATTTGCTTCAAGTTTGTTGAGGTCAAGGATGTTATTGATGAGCGAGAGTAGATATTCTCCTGAAAACTTTAATGAGTTTAAATGCTCTATTTGGTCTTCACGAGGTTTTTCTTCGAGGAGTAAATGTGTTAATCCTGTTACAGCATACATAGGGGTTCGCAACTCGTGAGTAATTGTAGAGAGGAATTGCGCTTTGGCTATGGAAGCTTTTTCTGCGCGCTCTTTTGCAATGAGAAGCTCATCATTTTTGTCTTGTAGCAAATTATTAGCTTTTGCCCGCAAATTATTATTCTTAAAAAGAGAGAGTGTGAGTAGCGATAAAATAATTATTAATGCCACGCTCAAACCGGTCGTAAATCGGTTCATTGTGATCGATTTTTGTTGTTCTTCAAGGTCACTTTGCTGCAATGCTATTTTAGCGATGAGTTCTTCATTGTTTGACTCAAAGTCTAGGTTTTTACTTAAAACAGCAGCGTGAATTTCTTCGAGTTCATCCTTTTTATCGATGTGAATTCTCAAAGAGGTATAAGCTTCTTCGGTTTTACCTTGTAGAAATGCAATATCACTAGAGGTTTTGTAGCAATCTGCTTCTATTTTCAAAAAGTTATTTTTTCTACTTAACTCAAAGGCTCTGTCTATAGATTTTTTGGCTCTAGTGATGTTTTTTAACTTTTCCTCCTCATTTTCAGTGGGAATAACAATCAAGCATTTTGCAAGATACCTGTTTGCTGTTGCCTCATAAAAGGGAATATTTTCAGACTCAAAAACCGCTAGAGATGCTGCGAAATAATTCAATGCAACTTGAATATTTTCGTTTTCAAGAGCAAACAACCCCTTTTTGTAGGTAACTTTTGCAAGTTCAACCTCATCATTTAATGTTTGAAAAATTCTATTTGCGTTATCTAAGTATCTTTCGGCATTTTCCTTGTTATTTGTTTTCAAGGAAATAAGACCATATAAACTGTATGCAGCACCCAGTTCTTTGGAGTTTGGCTCATCTTTTACATAACTAATGGCTTTTGCACATTCTGAGCTTGCAAGGTTGTAACTGTAGATTGAATAATAAAAATAAGCAAGTGTGGTGCTAATTAAAGCCTTTTGTGTGGGTTCTTCAATGGCATTTGCCAAACTTTTTGCTTCTAAAAGTTTGGGTACCACATTATCGAGCTTCTGAGTTAAAATTGATTGGTAAGCTTCTTGTTGTAAAGCTTGGATTTTTGCAATAGTATCAAAGGCTTTAGGCTCATTTTCCTGAGAAAAAAGAGAAAACGATGCTAAAACTAAGAGTGAGGTTAAAATGAAATGAAAGGATTTCCTCATCATTTTTGAATATATCAGGTCTAAATATAGTTATTTCTTTGAAATGTAATTAACTAAATCGATTAATCTCGAAGAATAACCCATTTCATTGTCATACCACCCAATTACTTTTACAAATTTCCCAATGACTGATGTCATTTGCGCATCAAAGATACAAGAATGGGTGTTATCAATAATATCAATGGAAACAATGGGGTCTTCTGTATATTCAAGAATCCCTTTTAAATGGGTTTCTGAAGCAGTTTTAAACGCTTTGTTAATTTGCTCTATAGACGTTTCGTTTTTTACATTTAAAGTTAAATCTGTCAAAGAGCCATTTGGAACAGGAACTCTTATACCACAACCTCCAATAACATCAGAAAGGTGCGGAAACACTTTTGTTAGTGCTTTTGCGGCACCGGTTGTTGTGGGAACAATAGATTGCCCTGCAGCTCTGGCTCGTCTCAAATCTTTGTGAGGCTGGTCATGCAAACTTTGGTCTGTGGTGTATGAATGTATTGTGGTGATGTATGCTTGTTCTACGCCACAAAGCTCGTCAATGATTTTAATCATGGGCGCAGCATTATTGGTGGTACAGGAAGCATTTGATATGATTAGTTCACTTCCGTCTAAAATGGACTCATTGACACCCAAAACAATGGTTTTAATGTCATCTTCAAGTGGCGGAACTGTGAGTATTACTCTTTTTGCTCCTGCTGCAATATGGTTTTGTAATTGCTCTTTTGATTTAAACTTTCCGGTAGCTTCAATTACGATATCAACATTTTTCCAATTTATTTCTGAAATTTTTGCGTGGTTTGTTAACAGATAGGTTTTTCCATCTACTAATATTCCGTTTTCAGAAAAAGTCACTTTTCTTTTGAGAACCCCATGAATACTGTCATATTTGAGCAAATGACTCAATGTTCTGGAATCAGCAAGGTCATTAATGGCAACCACTTCAATTTCTGAGTGGTCTAAAAGAAGCCGAAACAAACTGCGTCCAATTCTCCCAAAGCCGTTTATAGCAACCTGAATCTTTTTTGTCATGGCGTTTCTAACTTGTTATTAAAGAATGTGTTTGTGAGCTTTGTATGAAGAACGCACGAGCGCACCACTCTCAACGTGACGGAACCCCATTTCTAAGCCAATTTCCTCATATCTTTTAAACTGTTCAGGAAGAATAAATTCTTTTACGGGCAGGTGTTTTTTTGAAGGCTGTAAATATTGACCAATGGTAACAATATCTACATTGACTGCTCTAAGGTCTTTCATCGTTTGAATGACTTCGTTTTCTTTTTCTCCAAGACCCAGCATAATACCGCTTTTGGTTCTGTTGATGCCGTTGTCTTTTAAATAGTTTAAAACACCCAGACTACGCTCATATTTTGCTTGAATGCGCACCTCGCGGGTCAATCGCTTTACGGTTTCCATATTGTGTGAAACTACTTCGGGCTTAACCTCAATAATGCGGTCTATGTTTTTTTCAACACCCTGAAAGTCTGGAATCAAAGTTTCAAGTGTGGTTTCAGGATTCATTCTTCTTATGGCCTTCACTGTTTCTGCCCAGATGATAGAGCCCATATCTTTGATATCGTCTCTATCAACCGAAGTGATAACTGCGTGTTTGATATTCATTAATTTGATGGAGCGAGCTACTTTTTCTGGTTCTTCCCAGTCGATGTTTTCAGGGCGGCCGGTCTTTACACCACAAAATCCGCAAGAACGTGTGCAGATATTTCCTAAGATCATAAAAGTGGCAGTTCCTTCACTCCAGCATTCACCCATATTTGGGCAACTACCTGAGGTGCAGATGGTGTGTAAATCATATTTGTCAACCAAGCTGCGCAACTCTGTGTATTTTTTACCGGTGGGTAATTTTACGCGCAGCCACTTGGGTTTTGGCTCTCTTGCGGGGGGAGTGATTGTTTGTGTTTCCATAGACTTAGTTGCGTGCAAATGTACAAAAAGATTGGCGATTTCAGATAGACACTATCTTATTTTAGGTTGGATTTAAGACCTCTTTCCGGTAATAATTTCTGAAAGTAATTTTTTTGAACGCAGCAATTTAACTTTCACATTGTTAATGGGTTCATCGAGTTTTTGGGCGATTTCTTTGTAACTCATCTCTTGAAAATACCTCAAATTGATTACTTCTTGGTAGTGTGGTTTTAATTGTTTGATAAATTGTAATAACTCAGCGAGGTTTTGTTGTGTAATCAGGTTGTCTTCTGGAGTAGGGGAGTCATCTGCAATTTTTTGAATTTGTTGATCTATTGCAGTCGAACTTTGAGTTTGAATATGAGATTTATCCTTTCGTAGCTTGTCAATATGGATGTTTTTAGAAATAGCAATTAGCCAGGTGCTAAAAGTATATTCTTCTTTGAATGTGTTTATTTTGTCAAATGCTTTCGCGAAAGTTTCTATTGTAATTTCTTCAGCTTCAAATTCATTTTTAACTCTTATGAGTTGAAAGGCATAGACTTCATTCCAGTAAGTGTCAAGTAAAAAATTAAAAGCTGTTTGCTTGCCGGTTTTGGCTTGATGAATTTGTTCAAGAAGTTTTTTTTTACTTATTTCCAATGTTTTGGCTTTGAGAAAAGATTAGTCATAAAGATAACCATTTGAAAGCAAATCATCACAATTTCGAGTAAAGAAACAACATATATCAAATCTGGTTCTTTTAATTTCTTTAGTGCTTTTGCGATTACTAAATACTGTACAATCAACCTGAAGATTACTAGCGCTAAAACCAATTCCCACCTTACAAATAGAAATGACACGATCAATCCCAGCCAGAATAACGCATTGGAAATATAAAAGGCGCCCAGGGTTAGTTTGTGAGCGAGTTTGTAATGGGAAGCAGTTGTGAGGTGTCTTCTTTTTTGATGGAATAAACTTTTCCAGCTATTTTTGGGTGTTGAGATAGTGAAGCTTTCAGGTGTATCACAAATTACAAAATTTGATGGGGTTGCGGCTTGATTGACAAACAAATCATCATCACCGGAGCGAATGTACATATGGCTCATAAAGCCATTGTTTTCATAAAATAAACTTGCCGTGTAGCCCAGGTTTCTTCCCACACCCATATAAGGCATCCCCAGTTTTGCAAATCCAAAATACTGCAATGCCGCCATAAACGTTTCAAAGCGCACGAGTTTATTTAAAAAACTTTTTGTCCCTGCCTGCCGGTAGGCAAGTTTCGCGTAAGAGCCATACCCCAGCACAAGTTGTTTTTCATTAGTGAAATGACTTGCCATGTGTTGTATCCAAAGGTTGGAAGCCGGTTTGCAATCGGCATCGGTAAAGAGGAGGTGGTTGTTTTTTGCTTTTTTGATACCTAGTGTGAGCGCATATTTTTTATTGGCCCAAAAAGCTTCATTATTTACTACATTGACGATTTTGACTCTTGAATCGCTCTCTGCAAAATGTTCAATCACCTCAAGGGTATTGTCACTAGACGCGTCATTGATGAGGATGAGTTCAAAATTGGGATAGTCTTGTGCAAGCCACAGCGGAATGTTTTTTTGTAAGTTTTTGGCTTCATTTTTTGAACAAACAATTACCGAAACCGGAATTTGCTTCTGCAAAGCTACTTGTGAACTTTTAGCAAAGGCATACTTGGCAAAAAGCAAATAGAAGAAACAGTTTACAACGACAACAAAGGCAAATGCAACGAGTAGTGTTGAAAACATAAAAGGTTAAAAGAGGTGTTATGAGTGAACTTCTTCAGTGCAATTGTCAAACTGGTCAGGCGTTTTTCCGCAAAACCCGCAGGCTTCACCCTCTTTGTTTAAAAACGGACTCTGGCTGGCACATGTCCCGGCAAATTTGCCGTCTTTTTTTGCCCAGATTTTAATGGCAATTCCTGCAATAGCAAGGCCTAAAAGTACAAGTGTGATTAAAAATAATTTCATGATAGCAACTTTGTTGCAAAGATAGGAAAATGTGAAAAGAATTGGTGTTAATCAGAGTGTAAAATTTTGATAAAAAGCCTACACCACATTCACCTCTGCCTCAATGGCAATACCAAAGCGTTTCAAAACAGCTTCCTTTATTTTTCTTGAAAGTTCCAGGATTTCAGCTCCTGTGGCGTTGCCATAATTAACGAGTACCAATGCTTGTTTAGCGTGAACTCCGGCATCACCAAAGCGCTTGCCTTTAAAGCCTGCCTGCTCAATAAGCCAGCCGGCGGGTATTTTGTATTCACTCTCTGAAACCTTGTAAAAAGGCGCCTCCGGAAATCGGGAACTAAATGATTCAAAAGCAGCTTTGTCAACCACCGGATTTTTAAAAAAACTACCGCTATTACCCAATTCTTTGGGATCTGGTAACTTAGACTGTCTTATGGCAATCACTGCTTTTGAAACATCTTGTATCGTGGGTTTTTCAACGTTCATTTTCGATAACTCTTCCTGAATGGCGCCATAACCCACATTGATTTTGTGGTCTTTTTTAGTGAGTTTTAGTGTTACACTCGTGATGATGTAGTTGCCTTTTAAAGTGGTTTTAAATACAGAAGTGCGGTATCCAAAATTACAATCATCAAGGCTAAAGTTTTTAAGCTCACCACTTTCAATGTGCATCGCTTCACAGGACAGAAAAACATCTTTGAGTTCCACACCATAAGCACCAATGTTTTGAATGGGTGCTGCACCTGTATTTCCGGGAATGAGGGATAAGTTTTCAATCCCGCCAAAGTTGTTTTCAAGACAATATAAAACCAGTTGGTGCCAGTTTTCACCGGCCATCACTTTGAGTTGCACCCGGTTGTTATCCTCAAAATCAATGAAAATTCCTTTGAGATTGATATGTATCACGAGTGTATCCACATTTTTGGTGAGCAACATATTGCTACCGCCCCCTAAAATAAATTTATCAGGAAAACGGGGGTCCTGAAGGATTTGAGTTAGTTCATCAAGTGTATTGACTTCCACAAAATATTTCGCGTAAGCGTTTACACCAAACGTGTTGTAATGTTTTAGATTTTTATTTTCTATAATTTGCATTAGCCTGTATAGTGTTCAAGGGCTACTTTTAAAATATTTACAGCACTTTGCAGGTCTTCTTTTTTGAGTACATAAGCAATGCGCACCTGGTTTTTTCCGGCGCCTGGGGTGGAGTAAAATCCGGCGGCTGGTGCTACCATTACAGTCTCATTGTTGTATTCAAATTCCTCAAGTAACCAGCGGGCAAAATCATCGGCATCTTTGACCGGTAATTCAGCAATGCAATAGAAGGCGCCACCGGGGTTTGCCACTTTTACATTGGGGATTTTTCTCAATTCAGAAACTAGTAAATCCCTTCGGTCTTTGTATTCTGAAATAACGTCATCAAAATAAGACTGTGGGGTTTCCAAAGCGGCTTCACTGGCAATTTGGGCAAACGTAGGCGGGCTCAATCGTGCCTGGGCAAATTTCATTGCTGTGGCCATTACTTCTTTGTTTTTGGACACAATGCAACCAATGCGTGCGCCACACATACTGTACCTTTTAGAAACAGAATCAATAACGATGGCATTTTCATCAATACCGGGAACTGATAGAATGGAGTGATGTGTCAACCCATCGTAAGCAAATTCTCTGTACACTTCATCTGCGATTAAAAACAAATCGTGTTTTTTGACCAAAGCGGCGAGTTGGTCAATTTCTTCTTTGGAATATAAATAACCGGTAGGATTGCCGGGATTGCAGATGAGAATAGCTTTGGTTTTTGAAGAAATAAGTTTTTCAAATTCAGAAATAGGAGGAAGACCAAAATTATTTTCAATTGAAGAAATTACAGGAACAACTTTCACACCGCTGGCGGTTGCAAAGCCGTTATAATTGGCATAAAAGGGTTCGGGGATAATGATTTCATCATCAGCATCTGCAATGCTTCCCATCGCAAAAAGGAGTGCTTCAGAACCGCCTGTGGTAACTATAATATTTTCTGAAGTTATGTTTGGTTCAATAGTTTTATAATAAGTAGCCAGTTTTTTTCTATAACTTTCAAACCCGGCAGAATGGCTGTATGACAAGACAGAAATATCGTTGTTTTTAACAGCGTTTAAAGCAACCTCGGGAGTTTTAATATCAGGTTGACCAATGTTGAGATAATAAATTTTTCGACCTCTTTGTTGAGCCAAATCTGCATAAGGAACTAATTTTCTTATGGGTGACTCTGGCATTAACTTTCCTTTATTAGAAATTTGTGGCATTTTGTTGTATTTTTAGCTCACAAAGTTGCAAAATATAATTAAGATTTCCTCAAAGATTTCTTTAAGATTGTTACAAAAATTAACCCCAAAAATTAAAATTTTAAAATCTTGAACCCTAAGAATAATTCTTTTCTTTTTATACTTTTTCTAGTGTTTGGCAGTATGCTTTGGAGTCAGGAAAATTTTGAGTTTTCCAAAGGCAAAGTGACTGATAAAGTGAGTTTTAAGCTCATCAATAATTTGATTTTAGTTCCGGTTAAAGTAAATAATGTTCCTTTAACTTTTTTATTAGACACCGGAGCTTCTTCAACCGTTATTTTTAGTTTTGAGGACACAGAGGTTATTGAGCTCTTTAATTATCAAGTTATAAAACTCAGAGGGCTGGGGAAAGGAGAGCCCGTTGACGCACTTAAATCTGAAGGAAACACCATTCAAATTGGAAAAGCAACAAGTACTAATCAAACTATTTATGTAGTGTTTGATGGGGCTCTGAGTTTTTCGTCCCGTTTGGGATATCCGGTTCATGGCATTATTGGCGCCGATTTTTTAAAGAATTTTGTTGTTGAAATCAACAACTCAAGAGAACGAATGCGTTTTACCTTGGCTGAACACTACAAGAAAAAAAAATGTCGCAAATGTGTGGAGAAAGACCTCGTGATTTACAAAAACAAACCTTATATAACGGCTCATTTTAAGGAGAATGATAGCTTAAGAGACGTTAATTTATTAATCGATTCGGGCTCTGGTGATGGTTTGTGGCTATTTGAAAACAGCGAAGAGGGCATTCAAGTGCCTAACGATGCATTTGAGGACTATCTGGGTTTGGGCATCAATGGAAATATATATGGAAAACGCTCAAAAGTGGAAGGGTTTGTTTTGGGAGATTTTAAATTAAATAATGTAAATACTGCTTATCCTGATATTGAATTTTTAGATGTGATAGAAGATTTAGGTAACAGAAATGGCAGCCTGGGCGGCGAAATTTTAAAACGTTTCAATTGGACAATTGACTATTCAAACAAATCCCTGATTTTAAAACGCAACAAATATTTCAAAGACCCATTTCATTACAATATGAGTGGTCTCACGCTGCAGCAAGGAGGATTTGCTTTGGTGAGAGAGCGCAGTGGAGTTAAACCCGATTCTTTTGGTTTAAACCAAAATGAAACACTCAATGTTTTTAATCTCAATTTAAGCACAAGTGTAGAGTTAAAATTAAAGCAACTTTTTGAAGTTGCTGCGATAAGACCCGGTTCACCCGCTGCTCAAGCTGGCGTTAAGGTGGGGGATGAAATATTGGAAGTCAACAGAAAACCGGCATATCAATACACCCTCAACGACCTCAATGAAATGTTTTACAGCAAAGAAGGAAAAATGATAAGGATGAAAATTTTAAGAAATGGAATTGAACAACAGGTGAGGTTTGAATTGAAAGATATTCAATAAAAAAGTCCACTTAAAGAAAAGTGGACTTAGAATTTTTTTAATAAAGGTATTGTTTTTACCCCTTAACGTTACCTCTAATATTTAAGGTAATAATGGGCTCATCTGCATTTGAATATACACTAATAGCGCGTCTTATAGGACCCACACGATTGGTGTCATACTTTACCTCTATGCTGTCTGAAGCACCGGGTAGAATGGGACCACTTGGTTTTTTAGGAATGGTACAACCACAAGTAGATTTGATGTCTTCAATTACCAGAGGCGCATCACCTGTATTGGTAAACTTGAATGTTCTCACACCATCTGAACCTTTTTCGATTTCACCATAATCAATAGTGGTCTCTTCAAATACAATTTTAGCTACTTGAGCTTGAGTGGCATAACCTAGTAAGCCTACAAATAATATTAATACAATTTTCTTCATAATTTCTAAATTTTAGAGTTGCTAATGTAAAACCTTTTTAAACTTCAACCAAATTAAGTTATTCACTTTTATAATCTTGAAGTTATAACTACTTTTGCTTTCCATTTCAAAAATCAGACCAAAATATGAGTATCTCTTCAAATTATGATGCACAAGCCGTTGAGGACAAGTGGTATGGCTACTGGACGAAAAATAATTATTTTCATTCCACACCCAATGAAAAAACACCTTACACTATTGTAATACCACCACCCAATGTCACCGGAGTACTCCATATGGGGCATATGCTCAACAATACCATACAAGATGTATTGATAAGAAGAGCCCGTTTACTAGGGTTTAATGCTTGTTGGGTACCCGGCACAGACCACGCTTCAATAGCTACAGAAGCCAAAGTGGTTGCCAAACTTAAAGAAGAGGGAATCAACAAAGCAGATTTAACCCGTGAGGAGTTTTTAAAACACGCCTGGGAATGGACTGATAAACACGGGGGCATTATCCTTGAACAACTTAAAAAACTAGGCTGTTCTTGTGACTGGGATCGCACCAAGTTTACATTGGATGACGATATGTCTGCATCAGTAATCAAATCGTTTGTTGATTTGTATAATAAAGGATTGATTTATCGTGGCTTTAGAATGGTCAATTGGGATCCCGAAGCACAAACCACTCTATCTGACGAAGAAGTGATTTTTGAAGAACAACAAGGAAGCCTTTACTATATAAAATACAAAATTGAAGGAAGTGAAGAGTCTCTAACCATCGCAACAACCCGTCCCGAAACCATTTTAGGAGACACTGCCATTTGCATCAACCCTAACGATGAGCGATTCAAACACCTCAAAGGAAAAAAAGCCATTGTGCCCATTGCCAATCGTGTCATACCCATCATCGAAGATGAATATGTCGATATGGAGTTTGGAACCGGTTGCCTAAAAGTCACTCCCGCTCACGATGAAAACGATAAAATTTTGGGCGATAAGCATCAGCTGGAAATCATCGATATCTTAAACCCAAACGGTACATTAAATTCTTTTGGTTTACATTATGAGGGGAAAGACCGTTTTGTGGTTAGAAAAGAGATAGCAGAAGAACTTCAGCAAAAAGGACACCTCTCCAAAGTAGAGGATTATGTTAATAAAGTAGGTACAAGTGAACGTACCAAAGCAGTCATTGAACCACGTTTAAGCGACCAGTGGTTTTTAAACATGGAAGAGCTGGTAAAACCTGCTATCAAAGCCGTGCTCGAAACCGAAGAAGTCAAACTTTTTCCTAAAAAATTTAACAATACCTATCGCCACTGGATGGAAAACATCCGCGATTGGAATATCTCACGCCAATTGTGGTGGGGACAGCAAATTCCTGCATTTTATTTTGGTGATGGTAAAGAAGATTTTGTAGTTGCAGAAACCAAAGAGGAAGCTCTTATGCTTGCACAAAAAAAATCCGGTAACGACAAACTGTCACTTTCAGACCTTACCCAAGACCCAGATGCCTTAGATACCTGGTTTTCGTCCTGGCTTTGGCCCATGAGTGTTTTTGGAGGCATCCTTGATCCTGAAAATGAAGAATTCAAATACTATTATCCCACAAACGATTTGGTTACCGGCCCTGATATTTTATTTTTCTGGGTGGCCAGAATGATTATTGCCGGTTATGAATACACCGGAAAGCGACCTTTTGAAAATGTGTATCTAACCGGATTGGTAAGAGACAAGCAACGTCGCAAAATGTCAAAATCCCTGGGAAATTCTCCTGATGCACTCGGTCTGATAGACCAATATGGCGCAGACGGAGTGCGCGTGGGACTTTTATTAAGTGCCGCCGCCGGGAATGATTTGTTGTTTGACGAACAATTGTGCAATCAAGGAAAAGGCTTTGCAAATAAAATTTGGAATGCCTTCAGGCTTGTTGAGGGCTGGGAAGTTTCAGAAATCCCTCAACCTGATTATGCAGAAAAGGCTTTGGCTTGGTACAATGCCAAGTTGCAAAATACACTTATTGAAATTGAAGACCACTTCAGTAAATACAGAATTAGTGACGCTTTGATGGCAACATACAAATTGGTTTGGGATGATTTTTGTTCCTGGTTACTGGAAATGGTAAAGCCGGCTTATGGCCAACCCATCGATAAAAAGACCTATGAAGCAGTGATTGACGCCTTAGAAAATAACCTTAGACTCTTGCATCCCTTTATGCCCTTTTTAACCGAAGAAATTTGGCAAAGTTTAAAAGAAAGAAGTCCTGAAGAGGCTTTGATTATCAATCATTGGCCTGTAGCAAAAGACTTTGACAATCAATTAATAACAGAATTTGAGTTTGCTGCTGAGGTAATTTCAGGAATAAGAACCATTAGAAAAGAAAAAAATATTTCGTTTAAAGACACCATAAACCTTTCGGTTTTGAATGCCGAAGGTTTTACTTTAGAATTTGATACCGTCATCTCAAAACTTGGAAATATTGAATCCCTAACTTATGTTGACGATAAAGTAGCGGGTGCTTTGAGTTTCAGGGTAAAATCAAATGAATACTTTATTCCGATTGCAGGTGCTATTAATGTGAAAGAAGAAATTGAAAAATTACAAACCGAACTCAAATATACAGAAGGGTTTTTAAAATCGGTTCAGGGAAAATTGGCCAATGAACGATTTGTCAATAATGCACCAGAAGCTGTCATTGCTTCCGAAAGAAAAAAAGAAGCCGATGCGCTAGCTAAAATTAACACCTTAAAAGAAAGCATCGCCGGATTACAATAACAAAAAAGCCCGAAAATTTCGGGTTTTTTTATTTAAATTGACGGGGGCTTATCGCACCACAAATTTAATTTTCTGAGTATAACGCTCGTTTGATATAGAAAGGATATACAAACCACTGCTCACTTGAATGGGAATTGAGGTTCTGTTTTCAAGTGTTTTGGTTTCCATAAAAATTACTTTTCCCGTGAGGTCAACAATTTTAAGTTCAGCATTTTCTAAAGAACCTAACAAAATGAGATGATCCTTGATGGGGTTGTTTTTAAGCTGTATTTTTTCTGTGTCAAACGATTCTGTCGATAAAGGGTCAACAAAGATCTCGTCTCTTGCAAAATCCACATTTTCTTGTGTTAATGTTATGTGCTGTTCGTTGCTTTCAGGAATGTAGAAGGCGTCAAACACATCAATATCACTTTCACTTACTGTGGCATACCAGTTGTTTGTATTTGTAATGGCTAATGAACTCAAGGTGGGTATAAAATCAAATGCGTCAATATTGAGATTGTCTAAAAACTCAATTAATATAGGGTTATTGCCGGCTCCGGCTGCTAAACCGGCGATATCAAACTGGCCGCCGGGGGCACTGTCAAGTCCTGCAGAAGAAGCCGGTGACATGGCAAAAGCTTCACTTTCGTCAACAGTTATCCAAACTACAATTAAGATTTGACTTCTTATTCTGCTAACTCTAAGGGTTTGCGATGCCTCGGGTGTAAAAAACAATTCAATTAATGCGCGTGTGTTTCCGGTTGGTCCATCAGGATAAAAGGTCCAATCGATTACATTCATGCCGGGCGTGCCAGTGGTTTCACCTGCACCGCTGCCGTTTGATATTGCAATGTTTCTGGTGTTTTGAGGGTACCCCAAAGCGTCGAGTTCATCTTGAAAATCTGTTCTAAAGTTGGGTGCGCCTGTGGGTAACACAATTGTGGGATCAAACTCAACAGGGTCACCGGGCAGCAAGTGACCGTCCACATGGTCTAATAACATTTGACGAGCAGCCGGATTGCGCAAAAGGCCATCTACTAATTCTTGAAAAGTGACATCTCCCAGGGGTCCATAAGCGATGTAGTTTAATAAATGTTGAAACCCAATGGGTACATTGGCTCCCAGATGAGGAGCGTCAAAAGAGAGCCACAAACGGGTTTCGTGTTCCAAACCATTTTGCTCCATATAAGAGAGTGCATATCTTGAGATAAGTCCGCCCATACTGGGCCCAATAATCACGAGTTCTTCATCGCCCACTTTTTGGGCATTGATTTCATTGATGAGCTCAACGAGCACGAAGGCATTTCTTTGAATAAAATCGGCACCTCCGTCAATGATTTCACTTCCGTTTCTGGTATAAACCGGAAAGTTTAAAATAACCACATCATAGCCCAAATCTCTGGCTTCATCAGCGAGGTTTTCGGTACCGTTATTAAAATTCATTAATTGATAAACAGCAGAAATGTCTCGTGAATCGCCCGGGTCAAAACCATCGATGATGATGATGGGTTTGTCAAGAACGCCATCAACATTATCAACAAAAATTTGAAATTCACCAATGCCTGTGTATGCCTGGCTTTCGCCAAAACCTTGATAGGGTATGGTAGATTCTATGGGTTGAATCACTCCGGCATTTCGGGTGTTATAATCTGCAGCGCTTTTGGTAATATTGATGGAAGAATGTAAAAGTAATACTTCATTGTTTTCAAGCGTAATTTTGAAAGTTATAGGTTTAGTTCCTTCTGAATTGAATTGAATGGTTTTTGTTTGATTTGGGAAAAAGGGTTCAAATCCTTTGTTGTTAAAGTCAACAAGAATCTTTAGAATCTCAAATTCAGTTGTATTGAAAATTAAATTTTCGGGAAAGCTGAAAGTAACGTTAAGTCCTTTGTGATTTTCAATCAATGGAGATGCTAAATGAACCTTGAAGCTATCAAAATGATGTGGCTGTAACTGTTGGTTTAAAATGAGATTGCCTTCAGGATTAACTGTAACTATGCCTTCATCATAGGCAGAAGGGTTTATCTTTTGTACTTCTGAGATGACAATGCTCAAGGGTACTTGATTGTGCAAATAGGCCTGTTTTTTTATTTCTTTTATAAGGCTGTAGTCGGGAAATCTATTTAAATAATCTGCTCTGGAGAGTTCAGAAAGTGCTTTAGAGATTCTGTTTCCGGTGGCAAAAGATGTTTCAGAGGTTAAGTCTGCAATTTGATAAACCCTGTCATAAAGAATGCCAGAATGAATTTGAGAGGTGTCAAGCGAATTGAAAAAATCGTGTTGCAGATTTTGAGCTGAAGTAAAAAGTGGGAAAAGAAGAACAATTAAAAAGTAAAGCTTTTTCATAAGTTAATTTTTTAGATACCCGAATATAAGGATATTAAATCAAATTTAATTTATTTGAAATAAAAATGTCTAGCTCAAGGAACCAGACATTAAAAAAAAATTAATTGTTTTAATTTAGAAGGATACAGCAAGATTCATAGAAAGCCCAGTGTTTTCAGGAACAAGTCTGCAAACCCCTCCCACACAAATCAAACCACCACGTTGCCGGCCATAGTTTAAAGCAAGTCTTGTTCTGCCTTTGGTGTAACTCCCTCCAACATTGTAGTAGTGAATTTCATCTTCGCCGCCATAATTCCATGAATCTGTTACATAAACTCCCAAACGGGGTGAGAAATTGTATTCAAGTAAAGTTGCAGCCCAGTTTTTTCGGTCATCATCTGTCCATAAGTGTTGTAATTCAAAACGGAATGCTTTTCCATCTCCAAGGCGGTATGTGTGTTCAAGAACCGCGATGTTTGCAAGTATATCATCAATAGCAAGCGGGCTACCATCTGTTATTCCTTTGTCAATTATTACGTTGTTGTAAGTGTAGATTCCGCTTAAATTTTCAGTCCATCTTTTTCTTATTTCCACAGAAAACTCTCTAAAGTAGCGATCTCCATCCATACCAATAAACTCTGATTTATATCCATTGTTTTCGACATCAAATTCGGCGTCAAGACCTGCCCAGTAAGCAAAATTCATACTTAATTTTGTTCCATATTTACCACCAAGTGGGGTATCTTTTTCAAAGGTGTAAAACCCGTCAATTTGTGCTCCCATTTCACCGGCTTGTGTTTGAGTATCCTGAATAAGTAAACGAGCCTGCGGGTTGTAAACATAGATGTTTGTTAATTGATAATCGTGTTGTTTTGTAAGCCCGGGAACATAATTTATTAATTCTTGATTAAATTCATTTCCTTCGGCAAATCGGTCTGCGTAAAAGCTAAAGTTTTCAATGCGCCTCAAAGCAGCATTAATACCAAGTCCTCTTTGAGAATAGCCCAAATTCAACAAAATTGCAGACCCTTTGTAAAGTTCTTCATTGTTTGTGATGACACCTTCGTTGACCAAAACATCCGGTTCTTTATGGATTGCTTCAAAGCCTGCTGTAAAACTTTTATATAACAAATCAATTCTTCCTGAAAAGGCATTAATAGCAGAGGGTAAATTTAAACTACCTAGATTATCCTGGTATCTTGCAACATAGCTTCCTCCCAGGTCTAAAAATAAATCATCAATTTCCAGCACTTGGCCCAAGTCTAAAATGGCGTCAACACCCTGAGTTACCCCTGCTGAGGTTTCAAAACCGTTGCGCTGTTCTCCATAAACACCCATTAAATGTAAATAATCTGTGGGAGAAAATTTAACTCTTACACCTTTAAGCGCATTGTTTAAACCCAATTGTCTGTCCTCCCAGAATCTCAAAATCAAACCACTACCAAATTGTTCATAGAGATATCCGGCGGTGATATCTAAGGATTCATGTTTGAAATTTAGATAGTATGTCCCAATACCATTTCCTTCAAGATTGGGTGCATAGCCTAATAGAGGTACAGGCAAATAAGATTCATATTGAACACCGGCAGTAAATTTTCCTAAATTATAGTTCAAAGTAAGATAATTGTTTGCACGAAAACGCTCTTGAGGGGCTAGTATATTTAGGCCTTCATCATCTTGAAGCCATTGAGAATTTGATTCAAATCCGCCAAAAAAAATCCCGGAATCTTGAGATTGTAAAACGTAGGTAGAGAATATGCAAAAAATTACAACCAATGTTTTTTTCATAATAAGTAATAATTTAGTTAGTTGGGGGTAGTTACTTTGAGTTTTTCACGACTTTATCATATAATTCATTCTCTGCACCGGGGGTATATCCTGAGTGTCTGTAAAGTATTTTATTATTTTTAACAACCATGGTCAAGGGTACAGTTGCAGCACCAAGCACTCTTCTTAGGTCATTGTTTGTGTCAAGTAAAAATTCATAATCCCAACTCTTTCCGTTAATCATAGGTCTCACTCTTCTTACGCTTCGGGCATCATCTACAGAAATTGCATAAAGTTTTACATTGGTTTCATCTTTCCATTGCTCCCATACTTCGCTTATCGCATCGAGTTCATTAATACAAGGAACGCACCAGGTTGCCCAAAGAGAAACGATTACAACTTGATCGTTTTTTGAAATTTCCTGAATATTTATGTCTGTTCCATCAAGATTTTTTAAAGTCATATCAGGAAGCTCACTTTGAGCGAAAGAATTAAAAAAAAAGAAGGTAACTAAAAGGGAAAATAGTGCTTTCATAGTTTTGAAATAAATTAAAATTGAGAGACAATATTAACTATATATATCGTAAAAATTTAAATTTTTCTCCATTTTTTTTTTAAAACCAACGTTAGATATGTATTTTAAGTTATATATTTGAAACTATATTTTTACAAAACCAATATAAAACTAACTGCCATGCTAAAAAAATTACCCTTTTTGGTTGCTTTATTGTTTGTTGCTTTTCCTTTATTTAGTCAAACAATAGTAAGCACTGATCCAGAGAACAGAAAAGCTATTTTAGAAGAATTTACAGGAATTAATTGCGTTTATTGCCCTCAAGGTCATGCCATAGCAAATGCAATAAAAGCTAACAATCCTGACGACTTTTTTGTTATAAATATTCATCAAGGAGGTTTCTCAACCCCCGGTCCCGGTCAACCTGACTTTAGAACACCTTTTGGAAATGCAATTGTAAATCAATCTTATTCAGGAGGAGGATTTGGTTATCCTTCCGGTACCGTAAACCGTCAAAATTTTCCTGGAAGGGAAATGACGGCTCCAGGAACAACTGCAATGGGAAGAAACTTTTGGACAGTTTCTTCAAACGAAACGATTGCTCAATCATCATATGTTAATGTGGGTGTCGAAGCAGAAATTGATATCAATACCCGAGAATTAACAGTTCATGTTGAAGCATATTATACCGGTAATAGTCCACAAGCAACTAACAAATTAAACGTTGCCTTATTGCAGAACAACACATTAGGGCCACAAACCGGAGGTAATATGGGAAATAACTATGTGCACATGCACAGATTGGTTCATTTGGTTACCGGTCAGTGGGGTGTTGATATTAATACGACCACAGCAGGTAGTTTTGTAGATGAAACTTTTACTTATATTATACCAAATGATTACAACGGAGTTCCTGTTGATTTTTTTGAAGCAGAACTAGAGCTTGTGGTTTTTATTACAGAAACCCAACAAAATATTATTAGCGGTAATGGAGCCTACTCAACTTACACAGGCCTAGCAAATGCAAATGACCTAAGAATTAACGATATTAGCGAAATTGTGGATCAATGTAGTGATGTAATTGCACCAACAATTAAAGTTCAAAACATTGGTTCAAATGATGTAACTTCATTCACAATCGAATATTCTGTAAATGGAGGTGCGATTCAGACTTACGAGTGGGAAGGACAGCTTAACTCTGTTTCCACTCAAACAATTGAATTACCTGAAATTCAATATGACCTACAAGCAAACAATACTTTAGTTGTTACCCTACAAAATGATGATGATAATTCAAACAATGAAATGACACTTGAATTTGATAAAGCTGTAGAAAGTGAGTATGAATTAGACTTAACCATTCAAACTGATAACTGGGGTAGTGAAGTAAGGTGGAACATCAAAAATCTAGCAGGACAAACTCTTTATCAAGGAGGCCCCTATGGTAACAATCAAACCATTAATGTAGAAATTGAACTTCCTAATGACTGTTTCACATTTAACCTGATAGACACTTTTGGAGATGGTGGAGGTCCAGTATCTCTTATTGATTCAAATGGGATAATTATATATTCAACATCAGGTAATTATGGCTCAGGAGAATCTAAAAACTTTTCAGTTGCAAATAGCCCACTTTCGCTTAACGAAAATGATAAAATGGCTGTGCTAATTTATCCAAACCCAAGCAGTGGAATTCTTAATATTCAAACCCTTAATAATTTGGACATAACTTTATTTGATATAACAGGGAAACAGGTATTCACTGCATCTGATGTTTCTAATGGAAGTCAAATAGATTTGAGTGCACTTAAAACAGGTTTATACCTGGTTAAAATGAATGATGGTATAAACGAATCAACACAAAAATTACTTATCAAATAAATTCTCCCCGGGAGGTCTTATTGACCTCCCTTTTTTTAAAAACTTAAATTATGAAAAAGATATCCTTACTATTATCACTTTTATTATTAACCACATTTGCATATGCACAATTCAACGTTACAGATTATGACGATGTGCCAATTCTAGATGGTGAACTCCGGGCATTTAATTCTACTGTAGAATCTGATGCAACCTTATATTTTTGGATCAATAATGAATCACAAACAGATGATATTTTCGTTAGAATAAAATTAGAATCCATTACAAATGGCGATGGAACTGCTTATCAATTTTGTTTTGCTACGCTGTGTATTTTTGATGTAGAAGAGGGGCAAACCTATCCGGTTTCAGGAGGACCGGTAACCATTCCTGCCGGAGGTACAAATGCTCAATTTGATAAATTCTTTAATGAAAATGAAGGAGATGGAACTAATTATCCAATGGATTTTGTTTGGAAGTTTTTCCAAGTAGATGAAAATGATAATGAAATTGGTGAATCCATTACATTTACTTATCGTTATGATCCAAACTTGAGTGTTTCAGACCATGAGAACAACCTTGGTGTAACATTGCAAAATACCATTGCATCAGATTTTCTAAACATTGAATCTGTAGACAGCTTAAATTTTGAAATACGTTCTCTAAACGGTCAGTTAATTAACAAAGGACCAATAGAGTCTGGATTGAATAAAATTACTACTACAAATTTAAACAGCGGTCTTTATTTTATTAGATTTTTTGACGGCAACATTACAACAACATTAAAATTTATTGTTAAATAAGTTTAGAAATCAAAACTATGAAATTTATAAAAGGATTTTTATTAGGATTGTTTTCATTGCTTGTTGTTGCCTGTAGTGCAGACTATTTGGGAAATAGAGCAACTACTTTATCTACAATAACTATCAAAGCCAATGTTGATAACACAACAATTGGAATTGATCAAACTCTAGAGTTTACTGTTGAAGGTAATGACGGCGAGGATTATACCTCCCAAAGTATCATTTCAGTAAATGGTGAACCCATTGTAGGAAATACATTTTCATTTGAACAAAGCGGTGAGTATGAATTTACAGCAACTTATCTGGAATTTAATAGTAACCCGCTCTTATTTAATGTTGTTACCGAAAAATTTCTTACCATTGACAAATCCAAAGCACTTCGCAATCAGGCCATTAATTTCAGACTGTTAAATCCTGATGGAACCGATGCCACCGACGAAGCTGAATTTTATGTTGATGGCAATCTAATAGAAGGCACTAGCTTTACTAGTGATATAGCAGGATTTTATAGCGTTTATGCAATTTTTGATAGTGGTTTAAGTCAAACAGACGAATCAACCTTTGAGGTATTTATTCCAAAACGAAAAATTGTTTATGAAGATTATACAGGTGCTTGGTGTGGCTGGTGTGTGAGAGTAACCAATGCGGTGAGATTGCTCAAAGAACAATCTGATGATGTTGTCGTGGTAGCAATTCATAACAATGATGTGATGGCATTTCCGGGTGAAAGCCAATTAGCAAGTCAGTTTGGTGTGTCCGGATACCCGGCTGCAAAAATCAACAGAACGCTTACAGCTCCAAATCCGGAAGACGGTGCTTCATCAATCGACTTGGCATTGACACATGCAGGAGAAGATACTAATTTGAGCATTGCTATTAACACAAATTTGAATGGAGATAATCTAAATGTGGAGGTTAAATTAATAGCTGAAAATCAAATTCCTTCAACATACAAGCTAGTTGCTTATGTTTATCAAAACGGTTTGATTTTTCCACAAACAAATTATTATGTTAATACACCGGGAAGTCCTTATTATCAAATGGGTAATCCCATTCCGGATTTTGTACATGATGATGTTTTAGAAGCATCTTTAACTACAAATGTTTTAGGAGAAGCGATTCCTTCAATAAATGCATTTGATGTGTATTCCAGAACTTTTCCTGCTATAAATCTCGCCCAATTTGCTTACACAGACTCACCCAATACGTATGACCCAACTCGTTTTGGAGTTGCCGTCTATGTAGTTGATGAAAATAATAATGCACTAAACGCACAACACGTAAAAGCAGGACAGAGTGTGACTTTTGAATAAGGAAGAAAAAGGTTTTAGCTGAGAGACCACAACTATAAAAGTTGAAAAAACAAAAACGCCTTGTGAAAACAAGGCGTTTTTATTTTCTAAGGTTTTTTAACTATCCTCTAATTCTCACCCAAAAATGGGTAACGATAATCAACCGGAGAGACAAACGTTTCTTTCACCATTCTGGGAGAAACCCATCTCAACAAATTTAGTTTTGAGCCGGCTTTGTCATTGGTTCCCGAAGCACGTGCTCCTCCAAAAGGTTGCTGCCCAACAACTGCGCCTGTGGGCTTGTCATTGATATAGAAGTTACCTGCAGCGTTTTCTAGAATATCAACAGCGGTTTCCAGCGCATAACGATCTTCGCTAAACACAGCGCCAGTGAGCGCATATTCAGAAGTACCGTCAACAAGGTGAAGTGTTTCTTCCCATTTTTCATCTTCATAAACATAGATGGTAACAACAGGCCCAAATAACTCGGTACACATGGTAGTATATTTTGGGTCTTCTGTTAAAATTACTGTGGGCTCAATAAAATAGCCTTTTGATTTATCATAATTTCCGCCTACTACAATTTCTGCATTGCTGTCTTTTTTGGCTTGGTCGATATAACTTGCCAGCTTGTCAAAAGAGCCTTCGTGAATCACTGCGGTGATGAAGTTACTCATATCCTCAGGAGAACCCATTTTGAATGATTTTACATCTTTTATAACCTGCTCTTTAACAGCTGGCCATAGGCTTTTAGGAATGTAACATCTTGAAGCAGCAGAACATTTTTGACCCTGAAACTCAAAGGCTCCTCTTGAAATGGCAGTGGCAATTTGAATGGGGTCTGAAGATTTGTGAGCAACGATAAAATCTTTGCCACCTGTTTCGCCCACTATGCGAGGGTATGTTTTGTATTTATCTATGTTGTTGCCAATTTGTTTCCAAAGGATTTTAAAAACATCTGTAGATCCTGTAAAGTGCAATCCTGAAAAATCAGGGCTGGCAAGAACCACATCAGTAATCATAACCGGATCTCCCATAACGACATTAATCACCCCGTCTGGCACTCCTGCTTCTTTAAAAATATCCATAATCACTTTAGCTGAATATACCTGGCTGTCACTGGGTTTCCAGATGGCCACGTTGCCCATTAGTGCAGCACTTGCAGGCAAGTTTCCGGCAATGGCTGTAAAGTTGAATGGCGTGATTGCATAAATAAAACCTTCAAGCGGGCGGTATTCAAGACGGTTCCAAGCTCCCGAAGTAGACTCAGGTTGCTCAGCATAAATTTCAGTCATATACTGCACATTGAATCTTAAGAAGTCAATCAATTCACAGGCAGCGTCAATTTCAGCTTGATAGATGTTTTTAGATTGCCCCAGCATAGTGGCGGCATTTATTTTTGCACGGTAAGGACCGGCAATCAACTCTGCGGCTCTCAAGAAAATGCCGGCACGTTGTTGCCAGGGCATTTTTGCCCATTTTTTTCGGGCTTCAAGAGCAGTGTTTATAGCTTCTTCGACGTGTTTTTTTTCTGCTTTATGGTAGGTGCCTAAACTGTGTTTGTGGTCATGAGGAGGAGATATGGTGACCGTGTTTCCTGTGCGCACTTCCTTTCCGTTAATATATAATGGCACTTCAACAGTGCTGTTGTACATTGATTTATAGGTTTTTAAAACCTCGTCCCTTTCGGGGGAACCCGGCGCATAGCTTTTAACAGGTTCGTTAACTGCAATTGGAACTTTGTAAAATCCTTTTCCCATGATATTCTTTTTACGTTGATTTTTAATTGACTGCGAAGTTACAAATTTTTAAAGAGTCTCTTAAAAAATTGGCTTTACTTCTTTCCTAAAATTTTGTAAGTTGTATGGCAAATCTAGGATATCAAATTTATGTGTACAGTAACATTTGTTTCAAAAGGGAATGGTGATTTTATACTAACTTCAAACCGAGATGAAATACCTGAAAGAGAAACCCTCGCGCCTGTTGCTTATGAGGAAGAGGGTGTCCAGCTTGTTTACCCAAAAGATAAGGTTGCTGGCGGAACATGGATTGGGATGAGTGCTCAAAAACGAGTCATCAATTTGCTCAATGGAGGTTTTGAGCCTCACAAAAGAAAATCTCATTACAGAATGAGTCGCGGCCTGATTGTAAAACAACTTTTGATAGCAGAAGAAGTTGTTTTGAAAATTAAGGATTTTTATTTTGAGGATATTGAACCCTTTACTATCATCCTGATTGATTGGAGCTCATCTCTAAAATTGTATCGTTTGGTATGGGATGGTGTGAGAAAGCATTTTGATAAATTAAGTTTGAGCACACATATTTGGAGTTCCTCACCTTTGTATTCTTCTGAAATGAAAACCACACGTGAAGAATGGCTTTCTTCATTTTTAGAAAACAACGATGCAAATGCAGAAAGTATGTTGGAGTTTCATCACAATGCAGGTGAAGGAGATAAAATGTCAGACTTGATTATGAATCGCGGTTTTATCAAAACCGTTAGTATAACACAAATTGAAAAGAAGGGACATCTTGTTAAAATGACTTATGAAGATTTAGAGTCCGGTAAAAAGAGTAGAATCCAAATATAAATTAATTCATTGCAAAGTGAGCGCTTAATCTAAATGAAGGTACTTTAACTTTAAATCGCCGTGTAGTTGTAAAATTAATCATAGTAAAATAGCCACGCATCGCACCAAATGGAGAAAACAACAAACAACCGGAATGATATGTATAAGAATCTCCGGGTTTTATGACGGGTTTTTTTCCCACAACCCCTTCGCCAAAAACAACTTGATTCTCACTGAGGGCATCTTTGATTTTCCAATATCTTGAAGTGAGCTGAACCAGATCTTTGCTTTGATTTTCAATGGTTATTTGGTACTTAAAGGCATAGTGCATTTTATAATTTTTATAAAATGCACCTTCAAATTCTGTTTCGACAGAAATTTTTATTCCTTTTGTAACTTGTTGTACCATAGTTTAATAAACCGAAAATGATATCAGCGCATAGCCAACACCCGCAAAGGAAGCTAAGATAATAAATAAAGTGTTTAAAATCATAAATTTAACGATTGTTTTAAATCTACCTTGTTCATAAAATCGTCTCATTGCTTTGTAGAGATAAAAAATAAAGATTAAAACCGCACTATTTGAAAATAAATCTGTGGAGAATAGAAAATCAAATGGTAGAGAAAAAATGAAGAGTACAAAAAACAAACTTTGCACGTGAAATGTAAAAACCAAATGCTCCATATAGGTATACTGCTTTTTCCGGATGTATAAAAGTTTTATAAAAAAAGCAAAAATGGGTAAAAAGAGAAATATAACAATGGGAAGTTTTGAGATAAAATAACTATAAGCAAAATCAGGATTGTTGATAAAGAAATCAAAATCGATTACTTTCTTGTATATCCATCTGTTTTTTGCACTGTCAATATGGTTTAACTCTACTAAAGCTTCAGAGGGTTTGAGATCTTTGTTTTCTGTATAAAAATCACTGTACACTTCAACCCTGCTTGAGACGCTTTTAATAAACTTCATAGTGTCTAATTCTGCCTCACTAAAATATCTTAATTTGTTTTTAGTTTCAGACTTTATGACGCCTTTTTGAGAAATCAAAGAATCTACCTTGGGGTTGTTTAATTGTTTAAGAGTATTTTTTAATTCAAGATCAGTATCTTCACTGTTAATAGTTTTGATGTTTGAATTATTAAAAGATTTTGATTGGTTTGAAGTAGGTTGTGTATATTCGGCTATTTTATTAAAGAGACCTGTTAAAAGAAAGAATATAATGCTTACACTTAGATAAAAGCGAAACGGATTTGCATAGCGCATTCGTTTACCTGCCACATATTCTTTTGAAATTATACCGGGCTTAAACAATAAAACTTTAAAAGTTCTTACAATTCTGCTGTCATAAGCAAATAGGCTTCCAAAAAACTCATTAAACAGGTCCTTGAGGTGAAGTTTTTTTGTAGAATTTAGTTGAGAGCAGTTAGGGCAAAATTTATCACTTTTATCCAGCGGATGGTCACAATTTAAACATTTTTCTCCCCGGTATTTTTGAGATTTTCGGCCCTTTTCTGTTGAAGGTAAAGTACTAGCCAGCCAAATGGATAATTTATCTAGCATTTTACTCAAGTTAGTTGTTTGTGATATTTACAGAGTTATTACTTCCCACACCAATTATTCTGTCAAAACGGCCTCCAAGGTCACGGTAGTAAACCACAACGGTATAATCATTTTCAGTTTCATCAAAGTTTCCACTGATAGCACCGTGATTTATATTTCCCTCCCTATCTTTAATGACATACTTATAATTGTAAAACCCTTGTTTAAACAGGTGCTTAAGCCGGTAAACATCGTTATTGCTGTCATAGGTCAATCGGGTTGAATCATCCAATGCATAATTGTTGAAGTTTCCATAGATATGAATTTCTTCACCTTCTTTAAGGTTTTCATAATACTGAAGTGCAAAATGCACCCAAACATACTCTGCATCAATACTTGATTTTTGACCTCTTATATTACGCACCACAAAATTTCCGTTGATATCGGGATTGTAGGTATAGGGTCTGTCTTTTCTCGAAATATTGGTGTATAAATAATTGATAAAAGTATCCTCCATTTCAACCCTTCTTATGTTTACAGTAGCACCTCTTACATCGCTGTTATCAAAATTGAAAAATTCGTTTCCACCCCAAAAAGACGCTTCTAAGTCATAACGATAGACCAGTTCATTACCCAGGGTATATTGTGGTTTTAAATCTTGAATGGCAGTTTCTAAATTGCTGTTCTGTAATACCAGGGTTTTGACATTTTGATTGGGATTAATAAAGGTTGAGCTGCTTGAATTTATTGTGAAATGAACAACTTGTTTGGTGTTAATATAATTAAGGTCTCTGGTTCTTTTTATTGCCACACCCACATTGGCAATATCTTCATACACCATAAATTTTCTGGAAAACTGTAAATTTCCACGATCATCAAAAATACTCAGGAGATAATTGCCGCTTTTAGTGATGCCTCGTGTATCTCTGTTTGGAATATTCAACACATAATGGGAATACATTTGCAAAGTGTTGAAAGAGTTTTCATAATAATCAATGCGCACATCATCAAAACCGTTTAGGTATTCTCCTTTAGCCAGGTTTGAGGGCGTCCAATCAAAATTAAAGTGATCGATGGTATAGTAGTAATCACGTTCATCACCAATCAAATCATCAAAGCTGAGTTGAAATCCTTCTCCTAATTTTAAGATGGGAAGCTGCGCCTGTGGAGTGTTTCCTTGCAAAGCAATCGTTTTAATATGAGTTGGAGGTGTAGTCTCTTTAATCTGACTAAAAGATATAAGAGAGAATACTAAAAAAAATAGTGAAGTGAATGGTTTCATCTGTGCCGGCATTTGGTTTTAAACGAACGGTAAATATAAACATATTTTAAACTTAGGGTCTTGTATTTTAATTATAAGTGACAATAATTTAGACTAATTATAAATAACGAATTTAGTTATTTTAAGTCTTAGAAATACGTCCTTAAATTTGTAAATTTGCACTCTTTTTAATTGGTAATTGCCAATTATAAATTTATACAGAAAACTAAACACTGAAATCCTATGTCAAAAGACATTAGAATCACAAAGGGGCTTGATATTAGACTTGTTGGTGAGTCAGATAAAGCGCTAACAAATGCTCCAAGGTCCCGCACTTTCGTTATAAGACCCTCAGATTTTCACTTAATTACTCCTAAAATGGTTGTAAAAGAAGGCGCGAAGTTAAAAGCTGGCGACCAACTTTTTTACCATCGTGAAAATGAAGCCATTCGGTTTGTTTCACCCGTGAGCGGAACACTAACTGAAATTAAAAGAGGCGCAAAAAGAGTTATAACTCACATAGTTATCACAGCAGATGCTGAAGATAGTTATCGTGATTTTGGTCAAATGGACGTTGCCAAAGAATCTGCTGAAGCAATCAAAAGCCGTTTACTGGAATCTGGCTGCTGGCCATTTATCAAGCAACGCCCTTATGATGTGATTGCAAATCCGGAAAAAACGCCAAAGTCAATTTTTGTATCTGCACACGCCACGGCACCTTTAGTAGCAGATTATGATTACACACTAAACGGAAAAGAGAAAGAACTTCAAGCTGCTGTAACTGCCTTATCAAAACTTACAGATGGACAGGTTCATGTGGGTGTGGGCAAAAACAGTACTTCACAGTTTTTAAAACTGCAAGATATCACCATTCATAAAATTTCAGGACCACATCCTTCCGGAAATGTGGGTACACTCATCAATAAAATTGATCCTGTAAACAAAGGAGAAATTGTCTGGACTGTCACTCCGCAGGATTTAGTCATAATAGGTGAACTTTTATTGACAGGAAAATTCAATGCTGAACGCATCGTGGCACTTTCGGGTTCTTCAGTAAAAAATCCAAAATACTACCGCACCAAAGCGGGTGCTGAGGTATCAACAATGGTCTATGATGCCGGTTTGAATGAAGAACACGTACGCATTATTAGCGGAGGGATATTAACCGGAAAAAAAGTGAAAGCCGATGGCCATTTGGGATTTTACGACAACACAATATCTGTAATTCCAGAAGGAGATGACTATGAATTTTTTGGATGGAATAAACCCATTTTCAATAAAATTTCTATTACTAGAGCATTGACGTTTTCTTGGTTAACACCAAAGAAAAAATATGTTTTGAATACCAACACAAACGGCGAGCACAGAGCATTTGTTCAAACCGGATTGTATGAGCAGGTTTTTCCACTTGATATTTTCCCCATGCAAACTTTAAAGGCGTGTATGGTTGAAGATCTGGATGTCATGGAGGAGATTGGTATGTATGAAGTAGCTCCTGAGGATTTTGCACTTACTGAATTTGTGTGTGTTTCAAAACAGCCCCATCAGGAAATTATTAGAAAAGGTTTGGATCTTATGTACAAAGAAATAGGTTAAGCTATGAGTTTGAAAAATAAATTACACGAGTTAAAATTAAAATACAAAGACACTAAAATGCGTGCATCTTTCAATGCGCTGCATACCTTTTTGTATTTACCTAATGAGACTACCCATTCCGGTGGCCACGTTAGAGCAGCAGATGATTTAAAACGCACGATGAATACAGTCATCATGGCATTAGTCCCTTGTTTGATTTTTGGGATATTCAATGCCGGATATCAACATTATTCTGCTATAAACGGCTTTCCGGAAACATTCTCCTTATTTGAGCATTTCATCAACTGGGAAAATTTTGTGTTGGGATTATGGACTGTATTGCCATTGGTTGTCGTCTCTTATGGTGTTGGATTGGCAATTGAATTTTTATTTGCAACCATAAAAGGACATGAGGTCGAAGAAGGATATCTGGTAACAGGTATGCTTGTACCGTTAATTGTTCCCATTGACACGCCCTTATGGATGCTTGCTGTAGCAGTCGCTTTTGGTGTAGTTATCGGAAAAGAAGTCTTTGGAGGAACAGGAATGAATATTCTTAATCCGGCATTAACAATACGCGCATTTTTATTCTTTGCTTATCCAACCTGGATGAGTGGAGACAAAGTATGGGTGCACGGTGCTGTAGAGCGTGATGCTCAAATTGCTGCCGGAGCTACAGATGTAAGCGCTATCTCTGGTGAAACAATACTTGGAAGCTATGCCCAAAACCAGGAAGTTGCTTATAGTTTATGGGATATGTTTTATGGCTTCATTCCAGGTTCAGTGGGTGAAACTTCTACACTATTAATCCTTCTGGGCGGTTTGTTTTTACTTTATACGAAAGTGGCAAGTTGGAGAATCATGCTAAGTTCGGTAGTTGGTGCTTTAGTAATGGGTCTTATATTCAACTGGGTGGTTGATGCCGGTATCATTGCAGAAGGAAGTAAATTTTATGGACTTATGAGTGTGACTTTCTGGGAGCATTTAATCATCGGAGGTTTAGCTTTTGGTATTGTTTATATGGCAACAGACCCTGTAACCGGTTCTCAAACCAATCAAGGTAAATGGATTTACGGTTTTTTCATTGGATTTATTTCTGTAATGATTAGAGTATTTAATCCCGCATATCCTGAAGGTGTTTTCCTAGCAATATTGTTGATGAATGTTTTTGCACCTACCATCGACCACTATGTCATAAGAGGAAACATTAAAAGAAGAAAGAAACGTTTAAAAGTTAAAACTGCATAATTATGGCTAAGAAAACTGATAACAATTTTTATACGATTGGATTTGCCATTTTGATGGTGCTCGTTGTGGGTTCACTTCTGGCATTTATAGCATCGTCTTTAAAGCCAAGAATTACTGAAAACCAGCGTTTTGAAAAACAACAAAACATCCTCTATGCGATGGGTGTTCACAATAATGAAGATCAAAATGATGTGAGTTTTATTTCAACAGACAAAGTGGGGGAGGTCTTTAATACTTATATTACTAAACAATATTATGCTCAAGGTGATGAGCTTATTGAGGATAAAGAAGCTTATTTAATAGACCTTGCCAAAGAAGAAGCCGCGGCTAAAAACCCAGATTATCAAAAACGACTCCCCATATTCATCGGTGAAAAAGATGGAAAGTCATTATATATAGTACCGGTTTTAGGAAAGGGACTTTGGGACGCTATATGGGGATTTGTAGCTTTAAACTCTGATTTTGTAATTCAAGGTGTTTATTTTGACCATAAAGCAGAAACTCCCGGATTGGGGGCCAATATTAAAGAACGCTTTTTTATGGACGACTTCAAAGGAGAACACATCTTCAATGATGACGGAGAATTTGAAGGCGTGGAAGTTGCAAAAGGTAACAACGACCCCCTTAACAACAGAAAAACAGACAATAAAGTTGATGCCATCGCAGGCTCAACCATCACCGGAAATGGTGTGACCGCTATGTTACGTTCATACTTAAGAGAATATTTACCTCATTTAAAATCTTTAAATCAATAAGAGATGGGATTATTATCAAAAAAAGACAGAGCTTTAATACTTGACCCGTTAACAGATAACAACCCAATTACCATCCAAGTTCTTGGTATTTGTTCGGCACTTGCGATTACAGCTCAATTGAAAGCCTCCATTGTGATGGCACTTTCAGTACTATTTGTAATGGGAGTTGGTAACGTTGTTATCTCGCTTATGCGAAATATCATTCCTTCAAAAATCAGAATTATTGTTCAACTTGTCGTAGTTGCAACACTTGTAATTATAGTAGATCAGGTTCTAAAAGCATTTGCCTATGAGTTGAGTAAACAGTTGTCTGTTTTCATTGGTTTGATTATTACAAACTGTATCATTATGGGCCGTTTTGAAGCCTTTGCTCTGGGTAATGGAGTTTTTCGCTCATTTCTTGACGGAATTGGAAATGCACTTGGCTATGGTGTAATCCTCATCATTGTTGGATTTTTCAGAGAACTTTTAGGCTCCGGAACCTTGTTGGGAATTCAAGTTTTGGGAGATCCAATTGCAAAAACAGGACTGTATTCAATAGGTTATGAGAACAACGGATTTATGCTGTTGTCGCCAATGGCTCTCATTGTGGTGGGAATCATCATTTGGGTACAACGCACAAGAAATCCAGAACTAGTTGAAGAAAATTAAATTTAAAGTAGAAAAAGTTAAAGGTTTAAATAACCAGAATACATAAAAATATGGAGCATTTAGAATTATTTTTTAAATCGGTTTTTATAGACAATATGGTATTTGCCACATTCCTAGGGATGTGTTCTTATCTGGCAGTCTCCAAAAAAGTTACCACAGCAGTAGGCCTCGGGTCTGCAGTCATCTTTGTATTGGGTATCACGGTACCCTTAAACTGGTTATTGGATCAGTACATACTCCGTGATGGCGCACTGGAATGGTTAGGTCCGGAATATGCTTCTTATGATTTAAGCTTCCTTTCATTCATTATGTTTATTGCTACCATAGCAACAATGGTTCAATTGGTTGAAATCGTCGTTGAAAAATTCTTACCTGCACTCTATAACTCTTTGGGAATCTTTTTACCGCTTATTGCTGTAAACTGTGCCATCCTTGGGGGATCCTTATTTATGCAATCAAGACAAATAGCAAGCATCGATTTAGCATTAAACTATGGATTAAGTTCAGGCTTCGGTTTCTTCCTAGCCATATTAACTATTGCTGCAATTCGTGAAAAAATTAGATACTCAAATGTACCTCCTGCCCTTAGAGGATTAGGTATAACCTTCATTATTACAGGATTGATGGCTATTGGCTTTATGAGTTTTGGTGGGATGTTGACAGGAGGGGATGATGCAGGTTCTGGTGATTCTGCACAAGTTTTAAAACTATCTTCAGATTCAAACACTGAAACAAACAATGCTACAACAGATTATCAGGCAGAGTCTGAGAATGAAGGTAATGAAAATCAAGATAATACTTTAGAAGAAACAAATTAACGATATGATATTAGCAGCAAGTACCTTAGGTGTCGTATTAGCAACCGTAATTGCATTTTTAGTGCTCATTTTACTTTTGGTTGGGATATTGATTTTTGTCAAAGAAAAATTATCCCCATCTGGTCCGGTAAAACTAACCATCAATGGTGAAAAAGTGCTGGAAGTAGAATCGGGTAGCACTTTATTGACTACTCTAAGTTCAGAAAAAATATTTCTACCCTCTGCCTGTGGTGGCGGTGGAACTTGTATTCAATGTGAATGCCACGTTCTTGAAGGGGGAGGTGAAGCACTCCCTACAGAAACACCTCACTTCTCCAGAAAAGAACTTCAAGACGGTGCTCGTTTGGCCTGTCAAGTTAAGGTAAAACAAGACATGAATATTACCATTCCCGAAGAAGTCTTTGGTATTAAAAAATGGGAAGCTACCGTTATTAGAAATTACAACGTGGCCTCTTTCATTAAAGAATTTGTTGTTGAAATCCCCGAAGATATGAACTACAAAGCAGGGGGGTATATCCAAATTGAAATTCCACCTTGCGAAATCAAATATGCTGATATTGACATTACCGCACACCCCGAAGAGCACGACAAACCCGATAAGTTTCAAGAAGAATGGGATAAATTCAACCTTTGGCCTTTGGTTATGAAAAATACCGAAACCGTTGAACGTGCTTACTCAATGGCTTCCTACCCTGCAGAAGGACGTGAAATTATGCTTAACGTGCGTGTGGCAACTCCACCCTGGGACAGGGCTAAAAATGACTGGATGAATGTAAACCCCGGTATTGCATCTTCCTTCATCTTTGCTCAAAAACCCGGAGACAAAGTAATCATCTCAGGCCCTTATGGTGAGTTCTTTATCAACGAAAGTGAAGCCGAAATGCTTTATGTAGGTGGTGGAGCCGGTATGGCACCTATGCGTTCACACTTGTACCACTTGTTCCGCACATTGAAAACCGGAAGAAAAGTAACTTATTGGTATGGTGGTCGTTCTAAGAGAGAATTGTTCTATATCGACCATTTTAAAAATCTTGAAAAAGACTTTCCTAATTTCAGATTCTTTATGGCACTCTCTGAGCCACTCGAAGAAGACAATTGGAAAGTGAAAGACGGTATGGATGGAGAAGGTGATGGTTTTATTGGTTTTATTCACCAAGTCGTGATTGATAATTACCTAAGTAAACACGAAGAACCCGAAGAAATCGAACTCTATTTCTGTGGACCTCCATTAATGAACCAGGCAGTTCAAAAAATGGGAGAAGATTTTGGAATTCCCGATGAGAACATTCGTTTTGATGATTTTGGAGGATAAGTTTTCCTTTGATCTATTTAAAAACCGATACCTTTGTAGTGTCGGTTTTTTTTTAATCTAAAATTAGTAGTATGGCATTACCCTTAACAGAACAAGAAATGCACAACCTGGCGATGAACATCGTGGGCAAAGACTTGGAAGCACAAGGATTTGAATTTTTGGGAGTAAACTCTACTTTGAAAAAGAACCCGCAGTTTGTGGCACTCAAAGAAAAAACACTTCATTTTGTGATTGTTAGAGCCATCACCTATCCTGATCCCGTTCAGGAATATGACCCGGCCTTTATGAAGAAAATGAAAGATCACGCAGACAAGTTTGAAGCCAAAACGTTTTATGCCGGTGTGGGACTGGGTCACGGCTCAGATTACCAACAACCCATTGTCAAAGATGAAGATTATACCGTTGTTTATAACGGACTGCAAGAAATTACTATCTAAAACGAACTCCTTTTTTAAACTATGAAAAAACTATTTTTTTTTAGTTTTGTGATCCTTTTTTTAGCTTGTAACAATCAGGATTCAAAATCTATTTTAATCCAAAATACCGGTGAGGCTTTTGGAACAACCTACAACATTCAATATGAAAGTGAAACCGATTTTCACGATGATTTAAAAAAAGTGTTTGATGCAGTCAATCAATCGATGTCAACTTATATGGCTACTTCAGATATCTCGAGAATCAATCAAGGGGACACGACCGTTGTGGTTGATGATTATTTTATCGAAGTTTTCAATACTTCAAAGGAACTCTGGCTTGCCACAAATGGCTCTTTTGACCCCACTGTTGGGCCTTTGGTCAATGCCTATGGGTTCGGTCCCGACGGAACTTTAAAAGGCATAGACAGCACTCAAATCGACAGCATCAGGCAGTTTGTGGGTTTTGAAAAGCTAAAACTTACCAAAGATAAGCAGATTGTAAAGCAAGACTCCAGAACTTATATTGACTTTAATGCCATTGCAAAAGGATATGCCATTGATTTACTTGGTAACGTTTTGGATCAAAAAAAGGTCGAAAATTACCTCATTGAAGTAGGTGGTGAACTACTCGGAAAAGGAAAGAACAATCAAACCCAAAACAATTGGATAGTGGGCGTTGACGACCCCACCCAGCAGCAAGAACGAACCTTAATAAAAAAGATAAAACTCATAGACCGTGCTATGGCCACTTCGGGAAATTACAGAAAAACCCGCATTGACCCCGTTACCAAAGCAAACTATGTGCATACCATCAACCCCAAAACAGGATGGCCAAAAAAAAGTAACGTCTTAAGCGTTTCTGTACTCGCAGAAAACTCTATGCTTGCAGATGGCTATGCAACGGCATTTATGGTGATGGAACTGGAAGAAACACAAGCCTTTTTGGAAAATCATTCAGATTTGGATGTTTACATCATTTATACAGATGAAAATGGCGAAATACAAGAATGGTTAACAGCAGGTTTTCAAGAAGTTGTTGTCGATTAAAAATAACCCTCTCAGTCCCGATAAAAACTGAGAGGGTTAATAAGCTTATTTTTTCAGTATTTTTTCTATTTGCCTAGAACCATCTTCAGAAGTCATTTCTAAAAGGTACATCCCTTTTGAAAGAGGTTTCATGTTTATAAAGTCATTTTCTGTTTCTACCAAAACAATTCCTTGTAAAGAAAGTAGCCTCATTTCAGATATTTTCTGTGAACCAAGATTTCTTACTTGTATTTTATCTTTTACAGGGTTGGGGAAAACAGAAAACCTTTTTTTATTAAAATCTTCTGTACTTAAAACAGAATTTGCCACTTCATTAAATTCAAGATAATCACCGTTTGAAAAGTTTAAAGTTACATAATAATTGGGTGGATCAGGATCTACGAAAGTATAATCATAAAAAAACTCAACACCTACCAGATTTTCAAAATAAATGAATAAGTCAGTTTCAAAAACACTGTTATCACCTAAGGAGCAAGGAGTTCCTGTTTCAGACAGTGCAAACGGGAAAAGCATCGTATCAAAATTTGGATACGTAATTTCACCACTTAAAGTCCGGCAAACTTCCAAACTAAAAGTATAAGGTGTTGTATCATAAAAATGTAAAGTAACATTAGAAATTTCAGTATTATAGGGTATTTGATAATAGTTCCCATTGATTTGCATTTGTTCCAAATACCATGGATTATCAAATATTAATTCAAAAGGTTGTGCTTTGCATAGTAATGGTGATACTAAAACAAAAAGTAAAAATATCTTTTTCATTGTTATAGACTTAAATTACTTTTTAATCACAGTATTTACCACTCGTTCTCCCTCTTGACCCTCAATCAAAACAAAATACACCCCGGCTTTTAAAAACGATACATCAATTGCTTCAAAGCCCGACTCTATAGTTTTCAATGTTTTACCCTCTACTTGGTAAAAGGTTACGGTTTTTATAGGGGTTTTACTTTTTATAGTCAAAAGATTATCAACCGGGTTGGGAGTAATGGTAAGCCCTTTGAATGCTGAATCCTGAATATTTAATATGGTTTGGTTTTCATGCCATATTAAAAATCTAGGATCAGTATTAGCCCCAATAGTTGCGATATTAACTAAATCTAAATCACCATCATTATCTATATCTACTGGCATATTCAAACCAGAATGGAGACCTGACGGAGGATCAACAAAAAAAGGAGAACTAAAATTTCCCGAGCCATCATTTAGTTGGTAATTAATACCGTTATTGACCGTTGAATAATAAACAACATCAATTGAGCCATTGTTATCTATATCAAAAATTGCAAGTGATTGATAATTAATGTTAGGATCTGATGTCGGGTTTATGGTTTGTTTGGGGCCAAAATTACCCAAACCATCCAAATTTTCATACCAAAAAATTCCATTTGAACTCTTAGTAACTATGTCAAGATCACTATCATTATCAATGTCCTCTAAAAATAGCTGTGTATGATAAAATCCAAAAGTTTCCACAATATGTTGTGTTGTAAAATTTCCGGCTCCGTCATTTTCATACCAAGAAAGCAACGTGCTTCCTCCGGAGTTGCTCAATACATCCAGAAAACCGTTACCATTTATATCGCCCACTTTTTGAGTGCGTGCTTGTGCCAAGGCGGTACTAATGAGTGTGGGTGGGCCAAAAGTTCCTTGCCCATCCAAGTGTTTCATCCAATAGAATCCAACACTGTTTGTAATGCCAACCACCAAATCCAAAAATCCGTTGCCGTTTAAATCAGCAGCTTCTGCACTCCTTACTCTATTTAGATTTTCTGCAAGCACTTGTCTTGGAGCAAAACTGCCCCCGCCCAAGTTACGGTAAAAATACAATTGGTCATTTTCAAATGAACTCACCAAAATATCCAGATAACCATCTTGGTTTAAATCAACAACCAGATTGTCAAATGATTGTCCATGGTCTATTGAAATAGTAATTGGTTCACTAAAGTTGCCATTACTATCAATACTTTTGAACCAAGCTACTAATTGAGATGTCACAATCAAGATGTCTTGATTATCATCATTATCAAAATCACCTTGATTTATATTATTGACTATGCCAAGGTTATCATTTATTATATTAGGTTCACTGCTAAAAACCTGAGCCTTTGTTATTTGAAGGACAAAAAGCAAAATGATAAAAAACAATACTTCATCGACTTATTCATTATTGTCTTTATATATAACGTTTTCTTGTACAGCACCGTCTTCAAAGACTTTATCTATTTTATATAAACCGGGGTCGAGAGTATTGATTAGATTGGGGTTATTAATACCAGTAGAGTCTTGAGCAATCATCAAACTCGAGTTGATGTTAAATAGAAACATAATGAGAACAACAACTTGTATTGTTTTGTTAATTAGTTGGTTGGTTGGTTGGTTGGTTGGTGTTTTCATAACTACTAATTTAAGTTAGAATGTTAAATAATTCTTAAAGATAATAAAAAAATTAAATAGTAAAAAACTTACTCTTTTTTATTCTTCACATATTTCTCCAGCCACTCATCCTGTTCCCAAAGCATATGCATAATGCTTTCTCTGGCAGCATAACCGTGACTTTCATTGGGCAGCATCACCAGTCGCACAGGTGCTCCCAGTCCTTTTAAGGCATTAAAATACCGCTCACTTTGCATCGGGTAAGTACCTGAATTATTATCGGCTTCACCGTGAATGAGCAAAAGTGGCGTTTTCATTTTATGGGCTTGCATAAAGGGTGACATCGTGTTATACACATCAGGTGCTTCCCAGTAGTGACGTTCTTCAGCTTGAAAGCCAAAGGGCGTCATCGTTCTGTTATAGGCACCACTTCTTGCAATACCTGCTGCAAACAAATCAGAGTGTGACAATAGGTTTGCCGTCATAAAGGCGCCATAACTATGACCGCCGACAGCAACACGGTTTCTATCAATATATCCCATAGCATCCACTGCATCTATGGCCGCTTTTGCATTGGCAACCAGTTGTTCCACAAAAGTATCATTGGGTAGATCACCATCTGCACCAATAATGGGAAATGCAGCGTTGTCCAAAACCACATAACCACGGTTTACCCAATACAAAGGCGAGCCATAACTCATATAAGTAAACTGATTGTCGCTGGAAGTGACCTGCGAAGCACTGGCGGCATCCACAAACTCACGCGGATAAGCCCACATAATCATGGGCATTTTTTCTTTTTTCTCTTTGTCATATCCCACAGGCAAGTAGAGTGTAGCCGATAAATCTAAACCATCATCCCTTTTGTAAGTAATCACTTCTTTATGCACATCCTGAACGGCCTTAAACGGGTTTTCAAAAAAGGAAAGTTGCTCTAAAGTACCGTCATTGATGTTCCTAAGGTAGAAATTTGGAAATTCAGTGCGGCTTTCGAGTCGGGTTAAAAGGAGGCCTTTTTGGGTATCCAACATTCGGGTGATGCTTTCCAGCATTTCGCCGGGTTCAGCGTGATAAATGCGTTCAGTTGTATTGTCTGATAAATTGTAGCGGTCCACAAAGGGTAGTTTGCCTTCCGGCGAAAAGCCATCACCAATCAAATGTAGATTTCCGTTTGAAATTTCTAATACATTTCTTCCAAAGTCATTGCGGGTAGTCACAAAACTTCCCGGATCGCTGTAGCGGTCTTGATAATTGCGTTCTACAAATAATTGGGGTGCTGCAGAAGGGTCTGTAGGATTGAAAAACTCCACTCTTGAGGTGCGTGTGTTCCACCATCTTCCATACAGGACGGCTGTATTGTCATCGCCCCATTCAATGCCTGCATAGCGCAGTTTGCTTTTAACTAACTGCCTTGGACGGGCTGTAAAAGGGGCGGGGAGTTGAAAAACGATGTCCCGGTATTCCACTTCGTTTTCGGGGTCGCCATTGTCAAGTGCTTCTGCCCAAATAAGGGTTGCAGGCTGGTCATCACGCCACGAAATGCTTCTTGGCCCTGTTTGTACTGCCATAAATCCCTGAGGTAATTCTTCAATCAAAGGTACATCCACAACATTTTTTGATAATTTCCCTTGATTGTCATAAACAATGTATGAAGTGGGGAATCTTGAGAATGGGACAATGTATGAAAAGGGTCTTTTAATTTCACTGATCAAAAAGTAGCTGCCATCAGGTGAGGCCGAAATATTTCCGTACATCGCAGCGTCTTTCCATTTGGTTTTATTTCCGTTAAGGGTGACTTTCCATAACTCTGAAGTGGCAAGGGTTTCAAAGTTGGCTTCGTCTGATGTATTTTTTAATAGATCTTGATAGGTTCTGTTTTGCGCTTTTTGCCCTTCTTCATTTACAGAAATGACCGGGCCTGAAGGAACTGCATTTTCAGTATCTATAAGCGGTTTTCTATTAGCGGGAAGCATCTTTACAATAAAACCGGAATCGTCTTTTAACCAGGTCATTGGGCTGCCAATGTTGGCATTGAGATTGGGTTCTGTCAATTGGGTGGCTTTTCTTTTATTATAATCGATAACCCAAAGGGCCACACCGTTTTCGGTGACATTGATAAAGGCTACTTTGTCCTGCGCATTTGACCAGCTGATGTTGGTGATTTTTGCATTTTCAGGCAAACCTGAAATGGGAATTTCAGTTTTGGTATTTAAATCAAAAATACTGATGTTGTTGTAGTTTCTGGCACGACTGGAGCTGTTTGTTTTTGGGTTGATACGCAGTCCGCCAAGGCGCATTTCCTTTTCAGAAAGTTCTTCAATGGAAATATATTGATTGCGGTAAATCAAAATGGCTTTTGAGCCGTCAAAATTGATATTCATTAGGGGCGGCATCCGAGCATCGGCCAGTGAGAGGATATCAGGATGTGGGATTTGGTAGTTTAAATCAATTTGGGCAAAACTGCCGGAGAGAATAAAAAGTGAAATGAATAAAAGTAGTTTTTGCAAAGCCTTCATAGTATTGGATTTTCAGAAATTTTAGTTTCTAAAAATAACCAAAAAAATAAGATTGGGATGCCTTAAAATAGTTAAAAGCAGTTTTTTTACTTCCTAACGAGCGGAATGATTTCTCCTTTGGGAAGTCTGTAGCGTTCAATCTCTCTATGAGATAAGGATTTTGTATAATCAATCTCTTCTACTTTAAACCCCACCTTTTTCAGTTTATCAAAATAATCGCGACCATAAATCCTTACGTGGTCATATTGCCCAAAAATTTTAGCGCGTTGTTTGGGGTCTGTAATACTGTTGTCTTCAAAAGTGGTTTCTCTGGAAAGGTCTTGGGGGATTTGAAAAATCCCGGCGCCGCCGGGTTTCAAGATGCGATAGAGTTCGTGTATAGCTTGGGTATCATTTGGGATGTGTTCTAAAACGTGGTTACACAAAATAAAATCAAAACTGTTATCCTCAAAAGGCAAGTTGCAAATATCTGCTTTCACATCGGCGAGGGGCGAGTTGAGGTCTGTGGTGGTATAATCGAGGTTTTTCAGGTTTCTGAAACGTTTGTAAAATGCCTGCTCGGGGGCGAAATGGAGCACTTTTAGGTTTTCAGTAAAAAAAGAGGTTTCATTTTTTAAATACAACCAAAGCAGTCGGTGTCGCTCCAGCGAAAGAGTGCCTGGAGCCAATACATTCTCTCGTTGATTTTCATAACCATAAGGTAAAAAACTGCGATAGGATTTCCCGTCAATGGGGTCTTCAAAATTATTTCCCCGATACCAAAATGCCAAAAACGGCCGAAAGAAATAACTCAATCTTATAAGTGATTGTCTGGGAATTTTATTGAGAAAAAATTTGAAGAGGGATTTCATACTTTAAATTGTTACACTGAGACTCGCGGAGTTTTCACAGAGATGCACGGAGAGTTTAGGGAGTGTTAATGAATCTTTTGATTCCATTTTTTAAAAGCTTAGTATGAAAATTTATTAAAAGACCAATAGGGTATCCTCCTAGTTTCAAATAAGTTAAGACCTGAGCGGTATGGACATCTGTAAAGCATTCAACAGTTTTTAACTCAATGACAACTTTATTTTAAACTAACAAGTCAATGCGATAGCCATGGTCTAAAGTGATATCTTTATAAACAATAGGGCAGGGGATTTCTTTTTGAACAATAAGATTTTTAGACTTAAGTTCGAAAAACAAACATTCTTGATAAGCAGACTCAAGTAAACCGGGACCAAGTGATTTATGTACTTCAATTGATGCACTAATTATTTTATCTGTCAAATCTTTCTCTAAGAACTCCATTTTTCTCTGTGTATCTCCGTGACTCCTCTGTGTATCTCTGTGAAATAATTAAAGCACTAACTCTTTTTGTCTAAACTCATTTTCTTCATCACTAACAATCCCTAAAGCTTTATAGATGTATCCAAATGTGGAGAGCAGTTCAGGTTTGCCGTTAACTAAGGCAACATTATGCTCAAAATGAGCACTGGGGCGTCCGTCTTCGGTCACGATGGTCCAACCGTCTTTGAGTTGCTTTACACGTTGGGTTCCCATATTAATCATAGGTTCTATGGCGATGGTCATGCCTTCTATGAATTTTTTTCCGCGACCGCGTTTGCCATAGTTGGGAACTTCAGGGTCCTCGTGCATTTTTTTTCCGAGACCGTGACCCACGAGTTCACGCACCACACCATAACCGAAACTTTCACAATAGTTTTGTATAGCAAAACCAATATCTCCCACACGATTGCCGGCTTTAAATTCTCTGATGCCTCTGTAGAGAGATTCTTTGGTAACTTCTAGTAGTTTAGCTGTATCTGGATTTATTTCTCCAACAGAAAAGGTATAAGCGTGGTCGCCATAATACTCATTTTTAATAGCGCCACAGTCTATTGAAAGAATATCACCTTCTCTAATTTCATAATCTGTGGGAAGTCCATGAACGACTTGGTCATTTGTGCTTATCAATAGCGTAGAGGGGCAGTCATACAAGCCTTTAAAACCGGGTATAGCGTTTTCTTCTTCCCTGATATAGGCTTCTGCTAAAGTATCGAGGTAACTCAGTTTTACTCCGGGTTTGAGTTCTTCAGCAATCATTCCCAGGGTTCTGGAAACAACCAGTGCACTTTGTCGCATCAATTCGATTTCTTCTTTTGACTTGGGTATAATCATACTTATTTCAGTTTATTTTTTGAAAAAGGAAAACAAGCTTTTCTTTTTGGGTTTATTAATTACTCCTCCGTTTTTATCAATGAGCAATCTGTATATTTCACCCCATTCCATCAATCCACCAATGTTTCTGTCATCAATATAAATATCTGCTAAAATTTTACGGCTTTGAGTATTGTCAAATTCTTCCTCGGGGAAGCTTTTGTTGACGGCATAAAAGGTGATTCCTTTTTCTTTGCAAAAGGCAACAGCTTGTTTCAACTCTTCTCCATGACGGTAAGTCCATAAAATGAGACGATGACCTTCTTCTTGTAATTGTTTGAGGGTGTCAAAAGCAAAGAGGACGGGTTTTCCAATTTTTGGATACTGATTTTCAACCAGAGTGCCATCAAAATCGATGGCAATTGTTAAAGATTTATTTATCATAACTTGCCCAAAATTACAAAGAATAAATGGAATGACTTATTCCTGCACTTCAGAATAGGAGTGCTTGTATTCCTCACCTGTTGCAATTTTTAGTAAATCGGCTTCCAGACTTTCAACGGGATATTCAACAATTCTACCCATTTCATTTTCACCGTCAAAAAGGATGATTGTGGGAACATATTGAATGTCAAAACCTTCTTCAAGTCCTTCCGGAGTGTCCTTATCCTCAGACATAGTAATTAATGTTATGTTTGAGTTGTCATACTTTATAGCATCCAGTATATTCATCAATGCCGGAACTTGCCTTTGACTGTCTTCACACCAGGTGCCCATAAAAATGGTCATTTCTTTTCCTTCAAGAGCTTGTTTTAAGGAGCCGAGCACTTTTTGATTTGGACTGTATTTGTAATTCTCCATAAACCAGCTGGAGTAAGGAGCCGATTTTATTGTTGTAATTTCTTGTTTACCCAGAAGAATGGGTAAATCTTCCTCCTCAGAACTTATTTCTGTTTCAGTTTGTGAGTCTGTTTCTTGTTTTTTCTCATTGCCACAGGCATATAGGAGTGTCGATACCAGCAGTACTAAAAGTGTTTTTTTCATGGTTTTGAATTATATTAGTGGTTTTTCATTCATTATTTCGGGTTTTTCAATGCCCATCAGTTTTAAAATGGTGGGCGCAAGGTTTGCTAAAATACCATTTTCAACTGATTTTATTTTGGGGTCAACAACAATAATAGGAACCGGGTTTGTGGTATGAGCTGTGTTTGGAGTGCCATCGGGGTTTACCATAGTTTCACTGTTGCCGTGGTCGGCAATGATGATGATGGTGTAGTTGTTTTCTAAGGCTTTTTCTACAATGCTTTTTGAACAACTGTCAACCGTTTCGCAGGCTTTTACAGCGGCTTCAAAAACCCCGGTGTGACCCACCATATCTGGATTGGCAAAATTGAGGCAGATAAAGTCTGCACTTTTTTGCTCGATTTCCGGGATGATTTTGTCTCTTATATCAAAGGCACTCATCTCGGGTTGTAGATCATATGTGGCAACTTTAGGAGACGGACACATGATTCGTTTTTCGCCCTCAAAGGGCTCTTCCCGCCCTCCCGAAAAGAAGAAAGTAACGTGTGGGTATTTTTCAGTTTCGGCGATGCGAATTTGTTTTTTACCCGCTTTTGAAATCACTTCGCCCAATGTTTCGGTAACGTTTTCCTTATTGTAGATGACTTTGATGTTTTTAAAATGGTCGTCATAGTTGGTCATTGTCACAAAATACAAGGGTAAGACAGACATATTGAATTCGTGAAAATCAGTTTGGGTAAGAACCTCGGTGAGTTGTCTGCCTCGGTCTGTCCTGAAATTGAAAAAAATTACCACATCGTCAGCTTGGATGGTGGTTATGGGTTTTCCATTTTTTGTAATGGCTATGGGTTCAATAAATTCGTCTGTGATTCCATTGTCATAACTTTTATCTATGTTTTGAAGCGGGTCATTAGTAAGAATTCCTTTTCCGTGAACGAGTAAATCATAAGCTTTTTTGGTGCGTTCCCAACGTTTGTCACGATCCATAGCATAATATCTGCCAATAATTGAAGCCAATTTGCCACCGGTAATTTCAAGGTGTTTTTGTAATTCTTCAACAAATTTTTTACCTGAATGGGGGTCAACATCGCGACCATCAGTAAAGGCGTGAACAAAAGTTTGATCACTCAATCCCTCTTTAGCTGAAGCATTGAGCAAACCTTTGAGGTGATTGATGTGAGAGTGAACACCCCCATCTGAAACAAGCCCTATAAGGTGGATGTTTTTGTTATTTTTTTTCGCGTAAGCGAATGCCTCTTTCAAAACAACTTCGTGCGAAAGGGTATCATTTTTAACAGCGAGATTGATTTTAGCAAGCTCTTGATATATAATGCGACCCGCGCCCAGATTGATGTGTCCCACCTCACTATTTCCCATTTGTCCTTCGGGGAGACCCACATTAAGTCCGTCTGTGCGCAGTTGTGCATGAGGATATTTTTGATATAAGGAGTCTATAAAAGGTGTTTTTGCCTGAGCAACAGCAGATACAGCGGGGTTTTGAGTAATGCCCCATCCGTCTAAAATCATTAGAAGCACTTTTTTGTACATATTTTGAAAATCTATTTGGCAAAGGTAGCAAGTATTTTTGATTGCAAAATTTTAATCATGAAAATACTATAAGAAAAGAAATTTTTATCCGTTTTTAATTATGAAAAGAGATTTTTTTTATAAATAAATTACAATTTATTTTGATTTTACGGAATAATTTTTACTTTTGAAAAGCCCTAAATTAAAATTAACCTAAAGAATACTAATGACTTACAGATTAATCCCCGTTTTGCTGTTTTGTGTGTTTACACTAACAACAAATCCAAACACTGCTAGAGTAACCTTAATTGACTTTTCAGACAACACACTTTCAAAAGCCGAACTTTTGTATGAAAGTTTAAATACCAAGCATTTTGACTTGCCTTCTTTGTCTAGTTTTAGCCTTGCAATAAAGGGATTTGAAAAGCTTCAAGCAGCAAGTAAAATAGAAAAAAACTTGTTAACTGTTGTTGATTTTAGTCTTTCTGCTAATGAAAAGCGCCTCTGGGTGATAGATTTGGAGCTAAAAGAAATTTTGTTTCAGACTTATGTAGCTCACGGTAGAAATACAGGCAATGAGTATGCTGAATCGTTTTCAAATGTGCCGGAGTCTTTTCAGAGTAGCTTAGGCTTTTATTTGACAGCAGAAACATATTATGGTAAACACGGTTATTCTTTGCGATTAGATGGTTTAGAAAAAGGCATCAATGATAAAGCCAGAGAACGCGCCATAGTGATTCATGGTGCTGACTATGCTACAGAAAACTTCATTAATAAACACGGTAGATTGGGTAGAAGTTTAGGATGTCCTTCATTGCCAAAACAAGAAAGTGAAAGCATCATAGATGCCATCAAAGAAAGGTCTTGTTTGTTTATTTATTTTCCTTCGGAAGCCTATGAATCAAAATCACATTTGATTTAAAAGGGTTTCATATAGCTTAAAATCTTTCTCATACAAATCATCTCTAAATTGTAGTTCTCCATTTTTGCTCCAAGCGGTCCAGTATAAGAGGTGAACCTGCACCTCTCTTTTCATTCTGACCTCAGTGGTTTTGTTAGTTTTAACCAATTCTAAAATTTTTTCCAAAGACCATTTTTCGTTATCATCCAATAAATATGCAGAAAGCTCAAACGGATTTTCAACCCTCACACAACCTGAACTCAACGAACGGTTAGCACGGTCAAAAAAACTTCTTGAGTTGGTATCGTGCAAATAGACTGAATATTTATTTGGAAACATAAATTTCACCAAGCCCAATGAATTGTAGTTGCCCGGGCTTTGAACATATCGATAGGACACTGCCTCACTTTGATTCCAATCCTCCGGTTTTATAACAGTTCCATTTCGATCATACACAGTGATATTTTTATCGACTAAATAACCACGGTTTTTGGCTGTCGCCGGAATGATATCATTTTTTTTAATGGTAGGCGGAATGGTCCAGGTAGGATTAAATACCAAGTGTGTGAGCTTTGAGTTAAGAACCGGAGTTTTTCTGGAGGCTTTCCCTACGATGACTTTATGTGACCTAGTTGTGTCATTATTGCGCACAACCTGCACTGAATAATCGGGGATATTTAAAATAATGTATTCATTTCCAAAATTTCTGGGATACCATCTCCAGCGCTCCATATTGGCAATGATTTGCTGTTTTCTTTCAACTGGAGTACTATTCAAAGCAGAGAGTGTTCCTGCACCCACAACGCCATCTGGAGCCAAGCCGTGTCGCATTTGAAATTTTTGCACGGCAAGTTGAGTTTCTTCATCAAACAGTGTGGTAAGACTGTCTTTTGGAGCCAGGTCTTTCCAAAAAATCAATCGTTCTTTTATAACTGCAATTTCATCTAAACTATCGCCAAGTTGTACTTTCTCTTCAATATTAATTTGAGGAAAAGAACTGGTTTTGAATTCATCTATCAGATTTAAAGCCATTTTTAGCTGTCTGTAAACTTTATGTTGTGGTTTTATGGAAGCGATTACTGACTCAAAATCTTCATTAAGTAATTTCTGTAAAACAAATAAGTAATCAAATGAATTTTCATTCAAATCGTAATCATTATAAAAATTATTTGGTTGAATGGATCCTTTACTGACTTTGATGAGGTATTTTAACAGCGTTTCTGTGAGTAAAATATCATAGTTTACTAGGTCATCATCAGAGAGGTTTGTGATGTTTTCTTCTCTTTGCTCAATGAAATCTAACGCAAAATGAGATTTAAACAAGCCTTCCTCTTCCATATTTCTTAGAGTGTTTAGTAAATTGCCCCGCAAAGAGTCTAAGACCCAAACAGTTTTATAGTTGTTTTCTTTGTAAAAAGATTGGATAATAGAATCTTTAATTGCTAAAAAAGAAAGACTATCAATTGCTTGTTGCTGTACTTTGTTTTCTTTTGGAAGTTCGATTGTTTTCTGCTCAATGGTCTTTTCTGAATCAGACTTAGGCTTTTTGGAGTCTTTACAAGAAAGAAAAACAAAGCTAATTGTAATAAAAAGTAGAAGATATTTATGAATCATTTATTTAGGTTTCTTAGTGCAATGTTTTTAAACATTACAAAGTGAATGCCAACATCTGGAATTATAAAAGAATTTCCCACTTTTTTATACCCTTGTTTTTGATAGAAAGGAAGAGCACTTTCCCGAGCATTAAACCACAAAACATCTTTCTTTTTAGTTTTTGCCAGTTGCTCACCTGTTTTCAAAAGAAGTTTTCCAAAACCTCTACCTTTAAACTCATCAAGTACAGCCATCCCTCTTAACTGAAGATGTTCGCCTTGAAATTGTGGATTATTTTGTTCTAAAAAGGTTGCGATACCAGCGAGTTTGAGTTCTTCAAAGACCCCATAATGCACCGTTGTACTCAAGGCATCACCAATGAAATAACAATCTTCGATGGGTCTGCCTTGTCTCAATACAGGGTGGCGCACTGCGATGGTTTCTTCGGCACTGATTTCTTTCACAACGATTTTTAATGTTTCCATTGTTTTTAAAATATCGATAGCCCGGTTTTTGTTGTTAATCGCTCCAGTGTTTCCATTCCCAACAGGGAGTTTCCTCTTTCGTTCAGTTTTGGGCTCCACACGGCTACACTGTATTTTTCAGGATGAACTGCCACAATGCCACCGCCCACACCACTTTTACCCGGAAGACCCACTCTGAAAGCAAATTCGCCGGCCTCATCATAAAAGCCACACGTTTGCATAAGGGCATTGATGCGCTGCACTTTTATTGGGTTTACTATTTCTTCGCCGGTTTTGAGGAGTTTTCCCTCGTTTGCATAAACCATAAAGGCCTTAGAGAGTTCTTCACAACTCATAGCAAGAGAACATTGATAAAAATAAATATCAAGAATTGATGAGATTTCATTTTTAATGTTTCCGAAAGATTTCATCAAATTGGCTAAGGCTGCGTTTCTGTGACCGTGTTCTTTTTCGCTTTGAGCCACTTTTTCATCAAAATCTATGGAAGCATTGTCTGAAATTTTTCTAACAAATTTTAATATTTCGTCTTTTGGGTGTTCAAATTCTGAGACTAAAATGTCTGCCAAAACCAAAGCCCCCGAATTAATAAAAGGATTTCTGGGAATACCGTTTTCCCGTTCCAGTTGGAAAAGTGAGTTGTATGCATTTCCTGATGGTTCAACGTCCATTCGATCCCACAAGGCATCACCCAATAGTTTCATTACCAATGAAAGACTGAATACTTTTGAAATACTTTGAATAGAGAAGCGCTCTTTACAATCTCCAAATGCGTGATGCGAACCACTGGTGCAATGTAAATGAACTCCATATTTTTCAGGATCTACTTTGGAGAGCTCCGGAATGTAAGTGGCGATTTTACCGTCATTGGGAAAACTGGAAAGTTCGTCTTTTATTTCATTGAGAATTTTTGTGTAATCCATTAATTGAGGTCTTTTAAATTCGTGAGCGGTGGGACTTCATAGGGTAGTTTGTTTTGTATAAAAATTCGGGCATCAAAGGCTCCTTTTAAAGTGATGTTTTCGCCCTTGACTTCCAGCCAACTGCCTTCCCGTAAACCAACAACCGGCAAGGAGTTGATGCTGTGAAATTCTTTAATGCGCGTTTCACGAGTTTCTCCCATATGTGTTGAATTGGGAGTAGGGTCGAGATAATGCGGGTTCAAGTTAAATGGGAGAACCCCCAATGTTTTAAAACTGGGCGGATAGACAATGGGCATGTCGTTTGTGGTTTGCATCGTTAGCCCACAGATATTGCTTCCGGCACTGGTGCCCAAATAAGGAGTGCCCTTCAGGATGCTTTCGCGCAAAGCAGCCATCAACTCATTTTTATAGAGCGCATTCACCAGTCTAAAAGTATTACCACCACCAGTGAATATGCCTCCGGAAGTTTCAAGAGCTTCTTTTGGATTTTTAAAGCTGTGTAAGCCCACAATTTTTTTATCAATGTTCTTGAAAGCGGTTTGAACTTTTTCTGTGTATGCATCACAACTCAATCCACCGGGTTGCGCATAAGGTATGAAGAGTATCTCCTGAGTGTTTTTAAAAAAATGAGTGAGCTCAGGGAGTAAATAGTCTAAATAGTTTCCACCATAAACGGTTGATGTGCTTGCGATAATGCAGTTTTTCATAGAAATAATGAATTTTTATTCTTTAAAATTACAATAATTTTTATGGATAAAGTTTTAACACTTGTTTAAAATTGACACAAGAAATAAAATGTAAATTTAAACATGCAAAAATTATTATTAATCTTAATTTTTATAATTCCATTTGTTGGACTGCCTCAACAAATAGAACGTGTTAAGGTAGAGGGGGTGATAACCGCACCACCCGGTGAAGATCTTGAGGCGATTTCAATTTATAATATATCTTCACAAAAAGGGACTATCACCAATGAAAAGGGTGAATTTACTCTGGAAGTAGCAGTCAACGACAGGGTGCTCTTTAGTGCGCTTCAATTTCAAAAATTTACGGTGATAGTGGATGAGGTAATTGTAAAGGAAAAAATCATGAAAATTTATGTTAACCCTGCTGTTATGCAACTTGATGAAATCATTGTGAGACCTCACAACCTTACGGGAAATATTGTTGTGGATGCAGCAAGAATTAAAACATCAAAGCCACCTGTTTCTTTTGATTTATCCTGGGAAGATCTGGAGTATGGCTTTGAATTTAGTGATGACAAAAGCAGTGGGGTTAAAAACAGTGCTTTGGATAAAACAAGCAAAATGGCAACAGAACACATTGGTACTGTTAATTTACTAGGTTTTGTGGGATTATTAGGAGAAACTCTTTTTAAAAATCGAAAAAGTACATCTGAAAAGCGAAGTCCCCTTGTGAGAGCACAATTAACTGATGTTTCTTATACTGCAATTTATCAACGTTTCCCTAAAACTTATTTTACTGATTTACTTCAAATCCCTGAAGATCGCATTGAAAATTTTATTTACTATAGTATTGAAAATGGTTTTACTGCAGACTTGTTGCAAGAAAATAACGAACTTAAATTAATGGATTTTCTTGAAAAGCAAAGTAAAATCTATCTTAAGACGACTCAATAATTTCTTTTTAAGCCATAGAAACTTCACTATATTTGCCCTATGATACCAAATGCATTTTTTTTATTTATTAGCGGTGCCGAAATTGGCTTTATCCTCTTTATCGTGCTCATGGTGTTTGGGGCAGATAAGGTTCCTGAGATTGCCCGTGGTCTTGGTAAAGGAATTAAAGAAATAAAAAATGCAACCAACGATATTAAAAATGAAATTTCTAAAGGAGCCAAAGAAAGGGGTCTGGATATTGACATTACTCAAGATGTTCAAAAGGAAATAGAAAAAGCCAAAGAAGATATCAACGAAATTACAGGACCTGTAAAACGAAAGTTTTAAATGATTGAAAAAATCATACAATGGGACATTGATTTGTTTATTTATCTCAACAGTTCCGGTTTAGAGTCGCTTGACAGTTTTTGGTTACTAGTCACTAAAATCACTTTTTGGATTCCCCTCTACCTTCTCTTGTTTTATTTGATTTTTAGGTCTTTTGACTCCCCAAAATCTTACTTGGTGACCTTTTATTTTTTGGCGTTGGTGTTGACAAGTATCCTTTTAATGGAATTGACAAAGCAAAGTTTTGGTAGGCTTCGTCCAAATAATTTAGAAGAAATATCAGAATTTATAAGGGTTTTAAAAAAACCAAGTAATTTTAGCTTTTATTCGGGTCACGCTTCCAGTTCTTTTGCAATTGCTAGCTTTGCTTTTTTTATTTTCAGAAAAAAATACAAGTGGTTTTGGTTTATTTTTATTTTCCCGATTTTGTTTTCTATGAGTAGGATTTATGTTGGAGTGCATTTTCCTATTGATCTTGTGGTGGGTTCTATGGTTGGAATTTTTCTTGCCTCACTATTTTATAAACTATGCAAAGTTCACTTAAATAATCTTGCTTAAATACTACCCAATCATTTCACACGAGTTATTGTCAAACCATCTCTTATAGGCAGCAAGATGCTTTCAATTTTTGGGTGTGAGTTTAGAAGTTTGTTGTATGCTATAAGCGCAGTAGTATCCACATCATCCTTTTTGGGTTTCTCTAAAACTTTCCCGCTCCACAGCACATTGTCAGATAAAATAATGCCACCGGAGTTCATTTTTGGAAGTACCAATTCAAAATAATTGCTGTAATTTTCTTTATCGGCATCAATAAAAACTAAATCAAAGGGTGCATCTAAAGCTGGAATAATTTCAAGAGCTTCACCAATATGCTGAATAATTTGCTTACCAAAACCTGATTTATCAAAGTAGTTTCGCTGTAGCGAAAAGAGTTCTTCATTATGGTCAATAGTGTGAAGTATTCCATCTTTTTGAATGCCTTCCATCAGGCAAAGTGCAGAATAACCGGTATAAGTACCTATTTCTAGAATGGTTTGAGGAGACACCATTTTTGAAATCATACTTAAAACCCTGCCTTGAAAATGGCCACTTAACATTCGGGGTTGCAAAACTTTTGCTTGGGTTTCGCGGTTTAGTTGTTGCAACAATTCCGGTTCGGGTTGTGTGTGTGCAACTACATAGTTATCAAGTTCTTCAGAAATGAAATCCATTATCCGTTAATTCTATTGATTAACTTTTGTTTTGCTTTTTCATCATCCCCACACAACCACTGTATGACATTGTCACTCCAGATGGCATCACATTCGGCTTCGTTCAATATATTTTGTTGTTTGGCTAGGTCAAGAATTTTTCCGGGGTAAGAAGATTGTTGTTCGCTTTCCATTTCGCCAAGCGGGTAGGGGTCATCAAGGCCCATAATAACCTGTTTGGAGGTTTGGTTTTTAACGAGTAACCCCAACGAGCCGGTATCGTGGACCAAGGTGTCAAAGAAAATATTTTTATGCGCCACAGCTTTTCTGGGATGGTGTTTTCCCTCAAACAAATCAGGGCGACCGTCAAATCCTTGGATTCTTCTTCCTAAGTTGATTTGCGCTAATTGACCTCCATGAGCAAAACAGGTGCGCATTCCGGGATATTTGTCTTGATAGCCGTTTAGGGTAAGAAAATGGTATGCATCTGCACATTGTGCCAACATCCAGATGAGGTGAAAGCGCCAGGAAGTATTTTCTAAAAGAATAAATTTTTCGCCGTCATAAGGATGAATTTCAACGGCGAGGTTGTATTTACTCACCAGTTCAAAAAGTTCTTCATTTTCTTCATCAAAAATACAACGCCAGGTGCCAATGGTATCCATGTAGTGTGTTGGCAAACACAATAACTGCATGCCTAACTCTTCCACACAGCGTTCTACTTCCCACATAGCGCCTTTTAACAACCCGGGATGCACCACAAAGCCACAGGTGAATTTTGAGGGATTTTCACGTTGAATACGGGCGTTAAAATCATTTTGAAAACGCAACGCTTGTTTCATTTCTTCGACTCGAAGCCCGTTTCCATAAAGCTGAGACAAGTTTAATACCACAGCGTGATCAATTTGGTTGCGCTCCATCCATTCGAGTTTTTCATTGAGAAAAAAGCTGGAATCTGTTACCGGGCGGCTCCAGTTTTTTTGAAGCATAAACTTTCGGTCCTTATCGACCCAAAAAATGCCTTTGTCTTTCATGAATTGTGGAATTTCCTCAGGATAGGGGAGCAGATGTGAGTGGCCGTTTATTCTTAGTTTTTTTTTCATAGCTATTACCCGTCCCCAAGCTGGCTTGGGGAGGTATCTTGTTAATTAAAATACAATCTCACCTCAAATTTAAGGATTTTAAATTTCTAAGAATACTGAATACAAACATTCTTAGGTTCCGTAAAAAATCGCAGTGCCTCAAAACCGCCTTCACGACCCACGCCGCTGTCTTTCATTCCGCCGAAAGGCGTGCGTAAATCGCGCATCAGCCAGGTGTTGACCCAGACGATTCCGGTATGCAACTCATTGCTTAATCGCATAGTACGGTTCAGGTCATTGGTCCAAAGGGTTGCTGAAAGCCCATAACGCACATCATTGGCCAAAGCCAAAGCTTCTTTTTCGGTTTTAAAGGACATTATTGTTACTACCGGGCCAAAAATTTCTTCCTGGTTTAGTTTGCAACGGTTGGTTTTTACTTCAATCACGGTGGGTTCCAGATAATAGCCGTTTTCATAGCCTTGAACGGTGACCTGATTTCCTCCGCAAAGAATTTTCGCATCCTGATTGGGTGCATCTTCGATATAAGAAAGTACTTTTTCCAGATGTGGCTTTGAAACCAAAGCACCCAGATTGCTATCCTTTTCTGAAGGGTGCCCCACTTTTAATGCTTTTACACGGTCAATAAAATCGGTTTTGAATTTTTCATAAATGGATTCCTCCACAAAAATGCGCGAACCGCACAAACAGATTTGTCCCTGGTTGGCAAAAGATGAACGCACGGTGGTATCCAGCATCTTCTCATAATCGCAATCGGCAAAGATGAGGTTGGGGTTTTTTCCACCTAACTCGAGCGATAATTTTTTAAACATCGGTGCAGCCGTTCGGGCGATGTGCTCACCGGTTGCTGTTCCTCCGGTAAAGGAAATGGCTTTGATTTTTGGATGCTCCACGATGGCTTGCCCTGAAGTGTGACCTAATCCATGAACAATATTAAGCACTCCGGGAGGTAGACCGGCTTCCATACAAATTTCGCTAAGCAGATAAGCGGTCATTGGAGTAACTTCGCTGGGTTTGGCAACCACACAGTTTCCTGCGGCCAGTGCCGGGGCAATTTTCCAGGTAAACAAATAGAGTGGAAGGTTCCAGGGTGATATACAACCTACAACTCCCAAAGGCTTTCTCAAAGTAAAGTTTATAGCATTGTAACCCACGCTTTCGTGCGATTCGCCGGCAAACTGAGTGATGGCATGTGCAAAAAACCGAAAATTGGCCGATGCTCTGGGAATATCCACTTTTGTAGCCAGGGTGATTGGTTTTCCATTGTCTTTGGATTCTGCTTCGGCAAGCATATCGAGTTGTTCTTCAATCAGGTCAGCGATTTTGGAAAGGATTCTACTTCGAGTTTCCAGAGTGGTGTGTGACCATTGCGCAAAGGCCCTTTCAGCAGCTTGATAAGCGGCTTCAACATCTTCCTTACCTGAATTTGGGATTTTACCATACACCTCACCGTTTGCAGGATTGTAATTGTCTATCCACTCCCCGGATTTTGGGTTTTGGAAATTGCCGTTGATGAAATTTTGTATTTCGTGTTCCGTGTTTCGTATTTCGGGTTTCATGAAATTTTGAGTGGATGTTGCTTTAGCTGTCAATTTTTTATATTTTAGTTTACTAAATAAATTTCAGATGTTTATAAATATAGATAGACCTTTTACAATAGTAATTGTCAATTTAATCCTAATTGTCAGTTTTCATATTTCAATTTTATACAGTCTGATTCCTCTTCGAACTTTTTTATGCTGTCAATACAAAAAGTCATTTTATTTTTGAAGGAACTTCAGTGACAATAAATGGTGTCAAACAATCAATCTTTATTCTTCCGGAATCTGCACTCGCTTTCGTTATTGCTCTCCTTTTGACTCATTTTATTAATAGAAAATTATAAAATCTTTACATTGTCAATATTCCAAATTTAAAGATAAATTTATCAATCTTTGGAAATAAGTTTCTTAGCACTCATCCGCTAAGGCTTCGACTTCGCTCAGCCACCGCTCATATTAACAACAAGCTTTAAACCTCCCTACGCTAAAGCTATGGAAGGCATGCTTGAAACTATTTTTGTTTAAAAGCCAATACCTTAATCTCAACGAGCAAATGCGGGTGTGGTAATTGATGGACCGCCACCGTAGTGCGCGTTGGACCATCACTGCTAAAATATTCACCATAGGCCTTGTTGTAACCTGCAAAGTCATTCATATTCACCAGGAAGCTGGTAACGTCAACGATGTCTTCCAGTCCGGCACCTTCTTCTGCGAGAAAGTCACGAATGTTTTCAATCACAGCACGGGTTTGTGCCTCGATATCGAGTTTCATGCTTCCCATTTCGTCCACTTGCTCCACACCGGCAAAGGTGTTGTCTGCCTTTCGTGAGCTGGTTCCCGAAACAAATATAAAATCGCCAACACGTTTAACGTGTGGATATTTACCTCTAGGTGTGGCTTTTCCTTGAATTAGTTTTCCTTTCATCTCTTTTGATTTTTCTCTGTGAATCTCTGCGGTAAAGCTTTAAATTTTCCCGCAGATAGCGCAGATTTACGCAGAAATTATATTTAATATTTATATTTTTCCTTCCAAAGCGACTTTAAAAAAATCCTATACGCATTCTCCTTTGCATTATTCCCCGGCTCATAAAAGGTTTTCCCTGAAATCTCTTCCGGGAGAAACTCGTGGGGCACAAAATTGCCTTCATATTTATGTGCATATTGATAGTTGTCTCCATAACCCAATTCCTTCATCAGCTTGGTGGGTGCATTTCTTATGGAAAGCGGCACTTCCAAATCACCTGTTTTCTGAACGGTATCCAATGCTTCATTAATTGCCATATAACTCGCATTGCTTTTGGGCGAGTTAGCCAAATAAATGGCACATTGACTTAAAATAATACGGGATTCAGGATAACCAATGGTTGCAACAGCCTGAAAGGTGTTGTTTGCAATCACCAAAGCTGTGGGATTGGCATTCCCGATATCTTCTGAGGCTAAGATAAGCAATCTTCGGGCAATAAACTTGACATCCTCACCGCCGGCTATCATTCTGGCAAGCCAGTAAACCGCCGCATTGGGGTCGCTGCCCCGAATGGACTTTATAAATGCCGATATAATATCATAATGTTGCTCACCGGTTTTGTCATATCGCACCGTTTTCTGTTGCACTTTTTGCATCACCATATCGTTGGTGATGGCAATTGTATTTCCAGGTTCAGACTGGATGACGAGTTCAAAGATATTGAGTAATTTTCGGGCATCACCGCCTGAAAGCCTTAAAAGGGCTTCCGTTTCCTGAAGCTTTATGTTTTTTTGAGCTAAGTATTCATCTTTTTTAATTGCACGCTTTAATAGGGCTTCCAAATCACTTTTTTCGAAAGGTTTCAATACATAAACCTGACAACGTGATAAAAGTGCTGCGATGACTTCAAAACTGGGATTTTCTGTAGTGGCACCAATTAAAGTAATCCATCCTTTTTCGACAGCTCCCAAAAGTGAATCCTGTTGTGATTTACTGAAACGGTGAATCTCGTCTATAAAAAGTATCGGGTTTTTGGTGGTGAAAAGTCCGTCGCCTTTTTTGGCTTTTTCGATGACCTCGCGCACATCTTTCACGCCACTGCTTATGGCACTGAGTGTGTGAAAGGGTCTGCCACTTTCAAGGGCTATGATATTGGCAAGCGTTGTTTTTCCGGTTCCGGGAGGTCCCCAAAAAATCATGGAGGGCACAATGCCTTGTTTGATTTGGGTAGTAAGAACGCCGGTTTCGCCCACCAAGTGACGTTGACTGATGTAATCATCTAATGTTTTAGGCCGTATACGTTCTGCTAAAGGAGTGCTCATGGTGTAAATTTATTGAATTTTTAGAAGCTTGAACCATTTAATTTAATTTATCCATACCCTCTCCTTTGGAGTGGGGTTAGCGGTGAGAACAACTGCCACAATTTCAGTATATTTATTACGGCAGAGTTTTTGGAATTCTATTTTAAATAATTATGCGGGTATATATTAGGAGATACCCGCTTTCGCGAGTGTATGAGAAAAATTGACAACCCTTTCACCTTTTCAACCGGAACTATTGGGTATCCCATATTGTTTGTATTAATCATTTGGCTGGTTTACTGGTTTGAGATTCGCTTTAGTGTGATTTTCAATTCGTATGGTGTCTACCCCCGAACACTTGATGGATTAAAGGGAATTCTATTTAGTCCTTTTATTCACGGAAGCTTAAAACACCTTTTCAATAATAGTATTCCCTTATTAGCTTTATCAACAGCTTTGTTTTATTTTTATCAAAAGGATAGCTGGCGGGTATTGTTATATGGTTTGTTACTTACAGGCTTTATGACCTGGTTGATTGGCCGACCTTCTTACCATATTGGTGCCAGTGGTGTTGTCTATATGCTTGTTTCTTTTTTATTTTTTAAAGGCATTTTATCAAAATATTACAGATTGGTTGCTTTGTCTCTGATTATTGTTTTCTTATACGGCGGTCTTTTGTGGTATGTTTTTCCCATCGAAAAGGGAATCTCCTGGGAAGGTCATCTTTCCGGTCTTTTTGTAGGGTTTATATTTTCTTTTTTGTTTAAAACGAAAATTGAAAAACCAAGAATTTATAAATGGGAACAAGAAGACTATATCGAAGAGGAGGATGCTTTTATGAAACACTTTGATGAAAATGGAAATTTTGTGCCAACTCCTAAAGAAGAAAAAGAAGAATTTACAAGCACTAATTTCCAAACTCAAAATAACTCATCGCTTGAAAACAAGCAACCAAAGGTTAAAATTACTTATACATTTAAAAAGAAAGATAATTTATAGTCAAGAACACCTATTTGGTTTAATCCCAACCTAAATACATATCTTATTAAACTTTTGGAATTTGGAATTTGTTTTTTGAAACTTATAACCGTTGTCTCACCACTTCATATAAAAAGGCACCACAGGCTACAGAAACATTCAATGAAGCGATTTCGCCTTGCATAGGCAATTTGGCAGTACTGTCAATAGTCTTTAAAACACTTGGGTTGATTCCTTTATCTTCAGAACCCATCACAATAGCAGTTGCCGGTTTGAGATCCAAGTCATAAATGGTTTGCGTTGCTTTTTCTGTAGCGGCTATCAATTGTATTCCTGAAGCTTGTAAATAATAAACCGCATCTTTAATATGATCCACTTTACAAATGGGAACTTGAAAGACGGCACCTGCAGAGGTTTTGACCGTATCTGAATTGACAGGAGCAGCACCGTGTTTTTGAATGATGATACCATCCACTCCTGTACAAGAGGCCGTTCTAATAATTGCTCCAAAATTTCGGACATCTGATAATTGGTCTAATATTAAAAATAAGGGATTGTCCTTTTGTACCAGTACTCCTTCAACTAATTCTTCAAGTGGCACAAATGTAATAGGGGAGATGGAAGCTACAGCTCCCTGGTGATTGCCTTGGGAGAGTTTGTTTATTTTCTCAATGGGAACATAGGAGAAATTAATGGTTTTCTGCTTTAATAACCTGAGCAAACTGTTCATCAATTCACCTTGGGTATTTTTTTGTATAAATACTTTATCGATGGTTGTGCCGGCATTGATAGCTTCAATAATAGCTCTGATTCCTATAATTTTTGTTTCTTTTTGCATAAAAGCAAAGGTATAAAAAAACACCCGCCGGTGGCGGGTGTTTTATAATAAACATATTTAGATTTTATTGTTGAACACATTCTTCTCCATTCCAAATCCCACAACTCATTACTAAACACTGTGTTGTTGTAATTTGTCTGCAAATAGTGTAAGCACACGGATCAATTGGCGGTAAATAATTAATCCCACAATAAACAGTTGAAGAATTTACGTTGGTTTTTGAAAAATCAATATAAGTATACGTCTCATTTAAATAATCTTCTTCTTCGATTTTTAGAAGTTCAATTTTTGAAATGTTTGATTTCACACCAAAAACAAGATAATAAAACCCAAACTCATCAGAGTATTGAGTGTGAATAACATTGACATTGTCAAATAGCGCAACAAAATTTTTCTCAATATGGTTAATCAAATTCTGATTGTCCATTTTTTTGACAAATTCTGCCTCAAGCTTTAATACATAACTTTCAGGCACATAATCGGGATAAACAGGATTATTTGAAAATCCGTTGGTTGCGGCAATTAAAATCGCCAAAATTAGCATTTTTGTTTTCATATTGATAAGTATTTGGGGTTAATGTTAAGCACATATACAATATATTAATTTTATTATAGTATTTATTTGACTTTTTTCGATTAAAAATAAAAAAAACACCCGCCATAGGCGGGTGTTTTGTAATATTAAACTAAAGTAAATTAATTTTTAGTAAGAGTAGCTGTAACATTCTGTGGTCCTTCATCACACGCACCTCCAGCATTATCTGTAAATATGAATGTAATAACTGAATCATCACCTGCATTATAACTTCCCGTTTGACCACTTGGTGCCGGACCATATAATAAGGGGTTTCCAGAACATTGTAAATTGGTTCCTTGATTAGCAACTATATTCACATTACCACAAACAAGGTCAAACGCAAAGATTGATGGTGGTTGACCAACACCCGCACTTGGTATATGTACTATCTCAAACGACCTTCTTGTGGGGCCACCTTCTGCAATCATCGTTACAACGGTACCTTCTTCCCAAACTTGCAAACCTAGGACTCCGGCACCAGCAGAAGTAACTGTATAACTACCTGTAAAACTACCTTCAGGAACCGGGCAAACTACATTTGCATCATAAACAAAAGGTGAGGCAAAAAAGCTATTACCCAATACACTCTGTGAGGCATTGTTATTGCTCCAGGTTCTACCGTCTTTAAAGACTAATTCAACACGGATGATAAAGCGGTCACCACCGGTAAAGTCGTCATCACCCAAGTTGAGTAACGCTTGTAATTCTGGTAAACTCGCAGTAACAAGAGCACGAGGCAAACGCTCACCCAAGATAAATTGATCACTTGTAATTGTTTTTAAAAGTGCTTCATCTCTGTCATTGGCTCCTGCACCGGTAATGTGTCTAAAACTCGCATACACATTAATGCGATCTGATAAATTACCGTCTTCTTCATCTTGTATTTCTAAAAGAAGTTCGACTCCAGAATCTGCTAAACCAATAGGTAAATCTGTTGATGACTCAAGAGTTCTTAAAATACCACCCGAGGTAGTATTGTCAAAAACATCGTCTATTACTTTATCTGTGTCGCTACAAGCAAACAGTAGAAAAGCAAATGAGAATATTGATAGTTTTAAAAATGTATTTTTCATAATTTTCTTTTTTAATTGTTTTGAGGAAACCCTTCTAATGGATTGTTATCCCAGAATACACGTTGTAATACGTTTGGTTTCTGAGTGATGTTTGCATTGTTATTTGCTGCGT
>JGI12316J14372_10000231_pt1 | contig 126877 bp, 116 predicted proteins | sample MarCyaLeptolynsp_FD_14372 | JGI IMG/M metagenome (IMG submission 14372)
GGCTGTTCGCCCATTAAAGCGGTACGTGAGCTGGGTTCAGAACGTCGTGAGACAGTTCGGTCCATATCCGGTGCAGGCGCAAGAGTATTGAGAGGAGCCTTCCTTAGTACGAGAGGACCGGGAAGGACGCACCGCTGGTGTACCTGTTATCGTGCCAACGGTAGACGCAGGGTAGCCAAGTGCGGAGCGGATAACCGCTGAAAGCATCTAAGTGGGAAGCCCACCTCAAGATGAGTACTCTCATGGAGTTAATCCAGTAAGGTCACGGAGAGAACATCCGTTAATAGGCGTTAGGTGGAAGTTCAGCAATGGATGAAGCCGAGACGTTCTAACAGACCGAGGGCTTGACCTCAATCGTTTCTAGTTATGCAGTCTTGAGGGTTTTTAATAACCTTGTTATAGTTTTGACCTGGTGCTGTTAGCAGAGTGGTTCCACTCCGACTCCATCCCGAACTCGGTTGTGAAAGGCTCTAGCGGCGAAGATACTTGGAGGGTGACTTCCTGGGACAATAGCTCAGTGCCAGGTCTTTTTAGGTCATTAAAATAGATCGCATTCCAAGAAAAATTAAGTTAGAGTTTATTTCGCTTTTTCGCGCTGTTCCTGGGAATTGAACTTTTAAATTATTAAACAGTAAGGGGGCATCTCCACCCGTGAGGATAATTTTACTGCTAGGAAATTGTGCGAACCAGTTTGTTGTAAAGTCTTGGATGCTTGCTAAAGTGGTGTAAATGATGCCACTGGCGATCGCGTTTGACGTGTTTAAGGCCCAGCGGTTGGGAAGTTGCTGTGGTAACTGTACGGTTGGTAGTACGCTAGTTTGACGGTGGAGAGATTGCACTTGCAAAGAGAGTCCTGGCAAAATTGCACCGCCAACGAGGGTCGGATCGGGAGAAAATGTAACTCCGGTAAAAGTTAACGCTGTCCCCGCATCAATTACCAAAACGGGTAAGCGATACGTTTGGACTGCCCCCCAGATTGCCAGAGCACGATCGAGTCCCATTGTTGAATAAAGGCTTTTGAGAGGAATTTGCGATAAGGTAATTTCAGTCGCTGTGGGATAGTGTTTCCATAGGTATGTCTGTTTGGGAACGACGGAGGCGATGTAAATCGGAATTTGCTTGAGGATGGCAGGGGAGAGAGGGAGGTTGTGAAGGTATTGGGGGAGATTTGCGATCGCCTCGGAAAGATGGTTGCCGTTCCAAGTTTTAACTAAGGTTTTTCCCTCAAACCAGGCCCAGTGGAGTCTTGTGTTGCCGATCGCCAACGCCAGCCAGTGTCTTTTATAAGTTTTACTCATGTTTATATGAACAAAAAATTTAATTTAGGTATGCTTAATGCAAGTACAAGTTTCTTGATAACTTGTTACAAAGAGGACGTGTCACAATAAAAGAGAGCGTGCATTCAGAAAAAATACTTAGTCTTTTGGAGGCGATCGCATGGTAGCAACACCCATTAAAGCGGAAACGCGATTGACGATGCAAACGGCAGAAATTGCCGGCGAAACCACGGTCATTCGTTCTCTGGACTGGGATCGCGATCGCTTCGATATTGAGTTCGGCCTGCAAAACGGCACAACTTACAACTCCTACCTCATTCGCGGCGAGAAGATTGCCCTTGTCGATACCTCCCACGAGAAGTTTCGCCAACTCTACCTTGACGTTTTGACCGGGCTGATCGACCCCCAAAAGATTGACTATCTGATTATCAGTCACACCGAACCCGACCACAGCGGTTTGGTCAAGGATTTGCTGCAACTGGCCCCGCAAATTACGGTGGTGGGGGCCAAGGTGGCGATCGCCTTCCTCGAAGATCTGGTTCACGACCCCTTTGAACGGCAAGTGGTGAAAAATGGGGATACCTTAGATCTGGGCAAGGGTCACGTTTTAGAATTTGTCAACGCCCCCAACTTACACTGGCCCGACACCATTTTCAGCTACGATCGCGCCACGCAAACTCTCTTCACCTGCGATGCGTTTGGGATGCACTATTGCACGGATAGCACTTTTGACGACAACCTGAAGGCCATTGAACCCGACTACCGCTTCTATTATGAATGTTTGATGGCTCCCAACGCGCGATCGGTGCTGTCGGCGATGAAGCGCATGGATAAGCTTGGGGAGGTGAAGATGGTGGCCAACGGTCACGGCCCCCTGTTGCAACATAATGTTGAGGAGTTGCTGGGACGCTATCGCAGTTGGAGTCAGGCTCAGGCAAAGGCGGAGAAACTGGTTGCAGTTTTCTACGCTTCGGACTACGGGTACAGCGATCGCCTTTCCCAGGCAATTGCACGAGGAATTACCAAAACTGGCGTTGCGGTGGAGATGATAGACCTGAAAGCAGCGGATCAACAAGAAGTTCGCGAAACCGTCAGTCGGGCCGCCGGAATTGCGATCGGAATGCCGCCACTAGCAGGTAATAATTCCAAAGAAATAACAACCACAATGGGGACGGTCTTAGCTTCCGCAAAGAACAAACAAGCGATTGGAATGTTTGAATCCTACGGCGGCAATGACGAACCCATCGACCCCTTACTTTCCAAGTTTCGAGAAGTCGGACTAACCCAAGGTTTTCCCTCCATTCGCATCAAGGAAATGCCGACAGAATCGACCTATCAACTGTGCGAAGAGGCGGGAACGGACTTGGGACAATTGTTGAGTCAGAAAAGCACTCTCAAGGAAAGAAAAGCTTTAGATAATGACTTGATGAAGGCGATGGGACGCTTAAGCGGCGGACTCTATATTATCACCGCTCAAAAAGGAGAGATTACCAGTGCAATGTTGGCTTCTTGGGTGACGCAAGCAAGCTTTGAACCGCTGGGATTTAGCGTTGCAGTTGCCAAGGATCGGGCGATTGAATCGTTACTCCAAGTGGGCGATCGCTTTGTTCTCAATATCCTCGAAGAAGGCAACTATCAACACCTAATGAAACACTTCCTCAAGCGGTTCCCTCCCGGTGCCGATCGCTTTGAAGGAATTGAAACGCAAACAGCCCAAAATGGCTCTCCAATTTTAGCCGATGCCCTGGCTTATTTAGAGTGCGAAGTGGTTAGTCGGATGGAGTGTAGCGATCATTGGGTAGTCTACAGCAAAGTGGATGCCGGTCGCGTTTCTCACCCCGATGCGCTGACAGCAGTTCACCATCGCAAGATTGGTAATTATTACTAGGAAATTGTCAGGTAGGCATTGCTCACCCTACTTTAAATCTAAACATCTGTTCTGCACCAAAATGAGATTGTCATGATGCTTGGTCTTGCGGACGGAATCTTGAAATTTGTTCCTCACAATCTTAACTGGAAAATCCTTTTTCTCCGAGAAAAAGAATAGATTAAAACCGTCTTAGGAGATACCATTCTAGACATTCAAAAGATTGGCAGTACGGCAATTCCGGGACTAATTGCGAAACCCATTCTCGACCTCGCGATCGCGGTTGAAAATTTTGAAGCAGCGAGGGCTTGCATTTCCCCTATGGAGTCTCTGGGATATCAATACAAAGGCGAGTATGGTATTCCCCGCAGGCATTATTTTGTTAAAGGAAAACCTCGCACCCACAATGTTCATATGTTGGAGATTGAAAGTTTGGATTGGCATCGACATCTTCGGTTTCGAGGCTATCTCCTGCAACACTCCGAAGCTGTCCAAAAATACGCCGAACTCAAGCAAAAATTGCTCCAAAAATATCGAGGCGATCGCGAGGCGTATCAACTCAGCAAAGCAGAATTTATCGAGCAGATTGAACAAAAAACAACGAATAATTAAACCTTAATCATTTATAAATCATGAAAGCAAAAGATGTACAAGCCTTCCGCATTACCAGTGAGACGCGAGTACTGCGATCGCGCACTTGGGATCGTCTGAAATTTGAAGTGGAATATGCCCTCAAAAAAGGGACGACAGCTAATTCCTACTTAATTGAAGCGGATAAAATAGCCCTTTTCGACCCCCCTGGCGAGTCTTTTACCGACATTTTTCTGCAAGCATTGCGCGATCGCATCGATCCCACCGCCATTGATTATGTCATCCTCGGCCACGTCAACCCCAACCGAGGCGTAACCCTCAAAGAACTACTGAAACTCTCCCCCAATCTCACCTTCGTCTGTTCCAACCCCGGCGCGATCGCCTTGCGAGAGATCCTCGAAAATCCCGACCTCACAATCAAGGTGGTGAAAGGGGATGAAACCCTCGATCTCGGTCAAGGCCACCACCTCGAATTTATTCCTACTCCCAATCCTCGCTTCCCCGACCAACTCTGTACCTACGACCCCAAAACCGCCATTCTCTACAGCGACAAATTCTTTGGGGCCCACGTCTGCGGCGATCAAGTGTTTGATGAAGGGTGGCAACGCTACGCCGAAGACCGACGCTACTACTTCGACTCCATTATGGCCCCCTACGCCAAACAGGTCGAAACGGCCCTCGATAAACTCGCCGACAAACCCGCCAAATACTACGCCACCGGCCACGGCCCCCTCGTCCGCTACGGTTTCAGCGAACTCACCGCCAACTACCAGCAGTGGGCAAAAACCCAGCAGGCACAGGAGTTGAGCGTTGCCCTCATTTACGCTTCTGCCTACGGTAACACCACCACCATCGGTCAGGCGATCGCTCAGGGAATCACCAAAGCGAGGGTTGCAGTGGAACTCATTAATGCTGAAATCGCCGAACCGGAAGAAATTAAAGCCGCAGTCGAAAAATGCGCCGGATTTATCATGGGGTCCCCCACCCTCGGCGGCCACGCACCCACCCAAATTCAAACCGCCCTCGGTATCGTCCTCTCCACCGCCGACAAAACCAAGCTGGCGGGGGCCTTCGGCTCTTTTGGTTGGAGTGGAGAAGCCATCGACATCATCGAAGGGAAGTTCCGCGATGCGGGCTATCGTCTCGGTTTTGAAACCATTCGCGTCAAGTTCAAACCCACCGACCTCACCTTGAAAACCTGCGAGGAAGCAGGGACAGATTTTGCTCAGGCGTTGAAAAAGTCGAAGAAGTCTCGCACGGGCAAACCTGCCAAGGGATCTCAAGCCGATCGCACGGCCCAGGCGGTAGGTCGCATCGTCGGTTCCCTCTGCATCGTCACCACCCAGCAAGAAGAGGTGAAGGGAGGAATGCTCGCTTCCTGGGTTTCTCAAGCCACCTTTAACCCCCCCGGTTTAACCATTGCGGTTGCCAAAGATCGGGCCGTTGAGTCCCTCCTCCATTCCGGCAGTTCCTTCGTTCTCAATATTTTGCAGGAAGGGAACGATTCTCGCCTGAAAAAACACTTCCTCAAACCCTTTGCACCGGGAGAAGACCGCTTTGCCGGACTGGAAACGAAGGAGGCTGACAATGGCAGTCCTATCCTCGAAGATGCCCTCGCCTACCTGGAATGTCGCGTTGATAACCGCATGGAATGCGGCGACCACTGGCTTGTGTACGCGATCGCGCAACAGGGACAAGTCCTCGAAAATAATGGCGTGACCGCCGTTCACCAACGCAAGACGGGGAGTTATTACTAAAAGGCAGAAGGATGAAGGATGAAAAAAGACTTCTATACAATCTCTGAATATATGTTCATGTGTTATCCTGAATAAAGAATGAACGATCGTTCATTTATTCAGTCTCTTAAGGAGCAAAAAACCATGACAACCACAACCCAAACCCAATGTGCCTGCAGCCCCTGCACCTGTAACGTTTCCCCCGACAGTGCAGTTGAGAAAGACGGCAAATACTATTGCTGCGAAGCCTGTGCAAACGGCCACCCGGACAGTACGGGGTGCGGCAACTCCAGTTGTAATTGCGGCGGCTAATCTCTTTTTTTGACTCCCTCTCTCAATCAAGAGTTGCAGCGCGCGCTCCGCTCCCTGCTGACTAGAACTAGCGATTCTACCGTCCTACTGTTTTGTAGAGGGGGGGATGAATTCTCAAGCTTTGACCTCAACTGGGGAGTTCTGTGCCTATGTGGTTGTTCTCTTCCAAAAAAAAGAACCCCAGCTCGGCCGCTAGGGTTCTGGTAATCATGCGTCAATTAAACTGCAACTGCTGACTTTTCTTCCCGTTCTGCCTTCTTCAACAACGCCCCATACAAGCGATTGAGAGCATTCAAATAGGCGCGGGCCGAAGCAACGATAATATCGGTATTGGCCGCACGGCCGGAGTAAGTCCGTTTCTCGTGGCGCAGGCGAATGGTGACCTCTCCCATAGCATCGATCCCTTCTGTGACCGACTTCACCGAGAACTCAGTGAGTTGATTGGGAACCTGCACAACTCGGTTAATCGCCTTGTATACCGCATCCACCGGCCCCGTGCCGATCGCGGCATCGGTTAACTCTTTCCCGTCGGGAGTGCGAAGGGTCACCGTTGCGGTCGGACAAGCGCGATCGCCGCAGGACACTTGCACCGACTCCAGGCGGAAGAGTTCGGGGGGCTGTCGGGTTTCGTCGTTGACGATCGCTTCCAAATCCCAGTCGGTGATTTCCTTCTTTTTATCCGCCACATCTTTGAAAGCAACAAACGCTTTGTTCAAATCCGTGTCGGACAGTTCGTATCCCAACTCCTTGAGGCGGGTGCTGAAGGCGTGGCGGCCGGAATGTTTGCCTAAAATAATTTGGTTATCGCTCAGTCCAATGGACTCGGCATCCATAATTTCGTAGGTGAGCTTGTTTTTCAACACACCGTCCTGATGAATGCCAGATTCGTGGGCAAAGGCATTAGCACCGACAATTGCCTTATTCGGTTGTACTGCCATTCCGGTGAGGTTCGACACCAAGCGAGAGGTTTTGTAAATTTGCTGGGTGTCGATGTTGGTTAGGGAGGCTTCCGAGTCCGCCGGACGGCCGAGGAAGGGGTTGAAGTACTGGCGGCGCACATACAGAGCCATCACCAGTTCTTCGAGGGCTGCATTGCCTGCCCGTTCGCCAATGCCGTTAATCGTACATTCAAGCTGCCGCGCCCCATTTTTAATCGCTTCGAGGAAATTAGCCACGGCTAAACCGAGGTCGTTGTGACCGTGGACGGAAATGATTGCGTTGTCGATGTTGGGGACATTTTGTTTAATCCCGCCAATCAACGCGCCGAATTCGCTGGGGGTGGTGTAGCCGACGGTATCGGGAATGTTGACAGTTGTGGCCCCGGCCGCGATCGCGGCCTCCAAAACCTCGTAGAGAAATTCCGGGTCGCTGCGTCCTGCGTCCTCCGGGGAGAATTCCACATCCTCAACAAAAGATTTGGCATAGACAACCATCTCTGGCACAATCGCCAGCACCTCTTCTCTGGACTTTCTGAGCTTGTATTTGAGGTGAATGTCAGAAGTGGCAATAAAGGTGTGAATGCGCCCCTTAGCGGCGGGTTTGAGGGCTTCTCCCGCCCGTTGAATGTCGGCTTTGGTGGCTCTGGCTAAACCACAAATGGTCGGCCCGTCCTCGGTTCCCACTGCGGCCGCAATCTTCTGCACCGCCTCGAAATCGCCGGGACTGGCGTAGGGGAAACCCGCTTCAATGACATCCACACCCAGTCTCGCCAGCGATCGCGCAATCAGCAGCTTTTCCTCAACGTTTAGCGTTGCTCCCGGAGACTGTTCGCCGTCCCGGAGTGTTGTGTCAAAGATGATGATGCGATCGGGTTGGATGTTCATAGTGCATTTATCGATTGAGACGAAAGTTTCAAATTCTACGATAAACCAAAATTCCGCGATCGCGGCCGGAATTCTTGCAATTTTTGGCAGATTGGTTATTCTTTGAATTCAACGATCGCGCGATCGCCTGTCTTTACCCCCAACTCTTCTGCGCGTCCGCCTCGCAACTCAATCACGCTGTCGATGAGCGTATCGGGGCCGTAGGTGGGACAAGGCGTTTCCTCACAGGGAGGCACGTTGGAGAGAATTGCCTCAATCTTGCCCTCTCGCACAAAAAGCATATCAAGGGGAATTTTGACATTCATCATCCAGAAACTAACTTTGCGGGCCGGATCGAAGGAAAAGAGCATTCCTCGATTGTTGGGCAAACTGTCGCGAAACATCAGCCCAACTGCCTGCTGTTTAGGCGTTTGAGTGACTTCCAACTCAATGGTTTCTTCTCCCAAAACCACCGTCGCATCAATTGGGAGCATTTGACCTTGCTGGGGAACCAAGAACTCGCCAGACGCAACAGCCGTCGGCGATTCTGCCAGAGAATTGCGGGTTTCCGACATCGAACACCCCCACATAAGTAATCCTAAGATGGCAATAAAACTTAGTTGACGGCACATGGATTTAGTAAACAGTAAACAGCGCCTGACGGCGAGGGTGTGGGGTCTGGGGTGTTTGGTGTGGGGGAGGGGGAGACGCGGAGAAGGAGGAATTTCAGTTATCAGTCACCCGTTTAATTCTGAACTCACAAGCGCCAATTACGATTCTCGCAAAACGTACCCCACACCGCGCACGGTTTGAATTAGCCGCTTTTCGCCCTCGCCCTCAATTTTAAGGCGCAAATAACGGATATAGACCTCAATAACATTAGATTCGCCCATAAAGTCGTAACCCCAAACATTTTCGAGAATTTGTTCTCGCTTCAGAACCTCGCGAGGGTGAGACATCAAATACTTGAGAAGTTCAAACTCCTTCATCGTTAAATCGATCGCGCGTCCATTTCGCAAGGCGTGGCGGGTTGAGAGATCTAAGACGAGATCGCCAAAACGCAACTGTTCGTTTTTTGCACTTTCTGGTGGCTGTAAATAGACCTGTACCATTTGCAAAAATGTTTCGGGACGATAGGGTTTGAGAACGTAGTCATCGGCCCCCGCTTCCAAACAAGCAACGCGATCGTCCACCGATTCCCCCGACATTAGCATGACCACAGGAACGCGGTTCCCCATCTGACGAATTTCGCGGCATAGTTTCAAACCCGACTCTCCCGCCAGAGAGCAATCGACGACAACCATAGCAGGTTGTAATAAATCAAACTGTCGCAACCCTTTGTTGAGATCGGAGACAACCACTGGCGTGTAGCCTGCTTCTTTTAGATCGAGACTAGCGCGCTCGGCGAAGCGCTCGTCGGTTTGCACGAAAAGAACGCAAGGGACTTGTTCGACGGGAGCGGGAGATTTCAACATGTAATTGAGTATAAATACTTAAAATATACCTTTTTATATATAACACGTTCTCGAAAATTGTCCTGGGTTGTGAGTTGCCCTGTTCGAGAGTTTCAGTCCGGAAGATGAAAAATGAAACATGAAGAATAAGGAGATTGGCAAGGTAATTCTTCTTCGCTCCTGTTGATATGAAGAGAATGGGAAAAGTTCCCGCGAAAAAATGGCCGAGTCTCAACTGTAGCAATTCTCGATCGGGTGAGGCCTGCCTTCGCGAAGTCGAGGTAAAAGGGAAATTTTTTCTCTCGCGATCGCGCAAGAAACGCGATACCCTCACTCTTGTGGTCTGTCTTGACGGAGAGAGGAGCTTCTTCTTAACTGTAGATTATTAAAGCCAAACAACCGGCTTCGTTAATACTGATGTGGAAAAAAATTAGCAACCGGATTATTTTTAGTTACTGCATTCCTTTAGCCTGTTTGATCGGCTTGAGTTTTGCGGTCTACTCGACAACGAAGAAAGTTTTTAAGTTTGAAAGCCAAATTGCCAAAGAGGAGAAAATCCTTAAGGAAGCTGATGAAGTTTCTTACGAGATTGTGAGAATGGTTCAAAATGCTCAAGGGTATGCCTTGACTTCTGGCAATCAAAACTATCGAAAGAGTTACGATCTTGCTTACAAGATTTTTCAGGAAAATGCATCGGCATTAGAGAAAGAAATAACAGATCCAGATGAAAAAGTTCTGGCCGATGCTCTGATTGAAGAAGGAAAGAAAATTCACAGTGTTGCCCAAAACGTCTTTCAGCGCATTGATAAGGAGGACTTGGAAGGGTCAACAGCACAACTGCGATCGCTCGATCTGAGTAAAATTGACAGCACTCGCGCGAAGATGATTGCCCAAATCGATGAGTCATTAGCGCGCAATCGAGAAGGATTTAAGGAAGCTGAAGAATTCTTAGTTTGGCGCGTAGGGATTGCTTCTGTTATTGCTACAATCGCGACTATTTTGTTAGGAATATCCATCATTATTCCCCTGAGAAAGCGCTTAAATTCTCTAATTTCTCAAGTTCAAAACTCTGGCATTCAGGTTACCACTTCCACCACCCAAATTGCTGCATCGGGGAAACAATTAGAGGCAACGATGACCGAACAAGTGGCCTCGACCCACGAAGTTACTGCGACCGCCAGAGAAATTGCGGCCACTTCTCAAGCATTGGCACAGACCATGGAACAGGTGGTCGCTATGGCTGAAACAACTGCGATCGCGGCGGGGAATGGCCAGCAGGATTTGGCCAAGATGGAAGCAGTGATGTGCCAACTCTCCGATGCAACAACTGCAATTTCTTCCAAATTGGGGGTGATGAACGAAAAAGCCGACAATATTAACAATGTCGTCACCACCATCACCAAAGTCGCCGACCAAACCAACCTCCTCTCCCTCAACGCTGCTATTGAAGCGGAGAAAGCTGGGGAATACGGTGCGGGATTTGCCGTCGTTGCGAGAGAAATCCGCCGCCTCGCCGACCAAACCGCTGTCGCCACCCTAGAAATCGAACAAATGGTGAAAGAGATGCAAGCCGCCGTCTCCTTGGGGGTGATGGAGATGGACAAATTTAACAATTCTGTGAGCCAAAATGTTGAAGAAACGAGCAAAATTGGCGAACAAATTGCCCAAGTTATTCACCAAGTCCAGGGACTGACCCCTCGTTTCAACGAGGTTAGCAACAGCATGGAAGAACAATCTGAAGGCGCGCAACAAATTAGCGAAGCCATGGGACAATTGAGCGAAGCTTCTCAGCAAACCGCCGATGCGCTGGGAGATACTAACCAGGCCGTTGCTCGCTTGGATGATGCGGCCCAAACCTTGCAGCGAGAAATTTCGACTTTTAGGGAAATTGTTTGAGTTGTGTTGTCTCTTTTCCCGATCGCCTTTCATCCGACGCGAAGTTACATCGCTATTCCCCGTTCCCTTCCCTCCGCAAGGGTTTCAGTGCGATCGCATTAGATGAAATTCTGAGGTTAGATCTGACTGAGTTCGATGATATTACCATCGGGATCTCGGACAAACAAAGCCGCTCGTCCGGATGCGCTCATTTGCAAGGGACAGTTATGTTGGGTGAGGCGAGCGATCGCTTGATTGAGATCGGTAACGCTGAGGGCAAAGTGAGGATTTCTCCCCCATTTCGCGGCATTAGTTAGCTTGGTTTTGGCAGCAGGGTCTGCCATCAGGTGTATTTGGTAGTCGCCAACTTGATACCACGCACCGGGATATTTAAGCGTCCGCTCGATTTTGGACAGTTGTAGAATCTCACCATAAAAATGCTCTGCTTTTTCGAGATCGGAGACAAGAATGGCAGTATGAAGGCATTTTTGAACCTGCACCATCAGTTTTTCGGGGTTTACGGCGTTGCCAAGCGATGATACGCCAGATCTCGAATCAATGAAACGCGATCTCGGATATAGTTGCGAACGAGAGTTGTCCCTTCGCTATCGAGTGCTTCCCGTTCGTCTAATTTATCCAGCAAGCACTGAATAAGATCGCGATCGCTCAGAGTTGTCAGAATATGAGCTTGAGTGGATTCGATAACAGACCAGAGTTGATGCAGTCTTGATGGGTTCATAATTCCCTCCACAAGTTTAAGAATGTTTTTGGGTTCTTAATATTTTCTTTATATTTCAATATTTAAGCGCGCTCTCCGCCGATCGAGGCTTTCCCCGTCCTAATGTTGACATTTCTTCACAATTGTGGAGAAGAATTCCAAGCTCGGAAAGGTCAAACACGATCGCTGCTTTCGGCAATACTGGCGGCCCTCGAAAGCAAATCCTCGAACAAATCTATGCACAATCTGAAAGATCCTCTGGTTCGTTTCGCCATCGCGATACCATTTTCAAATGTAATCTCCAACACGATCGCTAAACCTATGGAGTCAGATTCACTACCAACAGAGTTAATTCTCACAAATCCCCGTCAGTCCCTCGGCAGCGTTGTTCTTGATTGGGTTCCCCAACCCGGCAACTATCTCGATGTAGAGGGCCAAACCTACGCCGTACTCGAACGCCACCACCGCTATCAATACAAGGTTGGTGGCTATTGTTTGCAAAAAATTTCTCTTTATGTGAAAACAGCGCAACGTCCGGAAGAAACCAGTTTTGTGGAAGGACGTTGGACGATTGGCGATGCGAGCTGTCGGCTGAATGCTCGCTCGGAATTGCTGCGGTGTGCGGTGAATCCGGAAGGGCCTTGCGAGGGATGTCGCTTTTACGAGCCCGAACTTTCTGAGTCAGACAGCCAAGCCAATGGCGATTCGTGAAGTTTCATGAATCGCGCTCATTCCCAAGCATTGCAAAACTGTTGAAATAACCCCAATTCAAGCCTTTAGAACTCCACATTGCGCTCTTAGCCATTGGTCAAGGAGTCTCCGACTTGCAGGTGCATCCCATTGACAAAATCCCAACCGGACTGAGATCGCTTTCCGGCAAGCTGAACTTCTCGCAGCAATAGTTTTCCTTTCCCAGTTTGAACGATCGCGCCCAGTTTTTTCGCTAAGCCGACAACCGTTCCAGGCGTTCGATCTGATTGACCTTGCCCAAAATCTTGCCCCTGAAGTTGTTGAATTTCTGCTGGAAGTGGCGACCCATCGGCCGCCTCCAACGGTACAGTCGCGAGGATTTTCAGAGCTTGCCCGCGAAAAGTGGCGATGCAGTTTGGAAAAAAACCGCGAATCTGATTGTGGAGAGAGAGTGCCGGACGCGACCAATCCAGGCAATAATCCGATTTCTGAATGAGCGGTGCATAGGTGGCTTGAGAATCCTCTTGCGGAATTGGCTCAATTGCCCTTTCCTGAAGCTTGAAGAGAGTGGAAATCAACAAGTCGGCTCCCAGCTCAGAAAGCGCGATCGCCAGTTGATGGGCGTTATCTAACAGGTTGATTGGAAAGCGAGATTCGAGCAAAATTGCCCCGGTATCCATTCCCGCGTCCATCAGCATCGTCGTCATCCCCGTTTCTGTTTCGCCATGATAGAGACACCACTGAATGGGAGCCGCACCTCGGTACTTCGGCAGCAGCGAACCGTGACCGTTGATGCAACCGAGGCGGGGTAAATCGAGAATTTCTGGAGAGAGAAGTTGTCCGTAGGCAACAACGACAAACGCATCGGCGTTGGCTTGACGCAGACACTCCAAAGTCTCGGCATCCTTCTTAATCCGTCGCGGCTGCCAAACCGGGATGTTACGGGCCGCGGCAACCTGCTTAACTGCTGAAGGAATGAGTTTTTTGCCCCGTCCCCTCGGTTTATCGGGCTGCGTGACCGCGGCCGCAACTTCTATCTCTGGATGGTCGAGCAGGCGTCGGAGACTGGGAACGGCAAATTGAGGCGTACCGAAAAAGACAATTTTCATAACCAATTGGTTTAAGGGTTAATGCTGTTAGTCAGCCGTAATTTCGACGCGGCGATTGCGCTGTCGGTTGCCATCATTGTCGTTCGGAACGAGGGGGCGAGTGTGACCGTAGCCGATCGCAACCCAACGGTAGCGATCGCTCAACCCTTGAGCAAGATACTCTTTAATCGCACTGCTTTGCCGAAAGGTTCGCGCGCGATTTTCGTCGGGGTTGTCCGTTGCGTCTGCATGAACGGCAATGCGAATCGTCGCACCGGGATAGCGACCCAGTTCTGCGGCAATCGTATCTAAAACAGCACTCGCGTCTGCCGAGAGGATGACGTTATCTTCAAACAAAACATCGGTCGGCAACGTGACCTTGACGCGATCGCTCTTGACCAGAGAATTTTTCCCCTCGTTCTCGGAAGCATTGGCTGAAGGACTCGATCCTTGCAGTGTTTGTTGCAGGCGCTGGAGGCGCTCCGCCAGCGGTTGCTCGTTCTCCTCCATCCCCAAGCGCATTTCCAACTCCTGGGCGCGATCGCTCAGCGAGTTGAACTCGGTCGTCAACCCCTTCAATTGAGTTTTGAGCTGCTGCTGCTCTGCCTCGGTGAGTTGCAGTAGCGGTAGTGTTAAATTATGATCCCCAGGTGCAGATTCCGACTCCTGAGACTGCCCTTGGCGCGCGGCTTGCAGCCACTCCCAGGCCGCAACCACCAAGGGGGGGCGATCGCTCGCTTGCGGATTAGCCATTCCCCAAATAATTCCCGCAACCGCAGCCGCACTCCCGGCTACCCCCAAAAGGAACAGGCGAAAAAACAACCGCCTCAACCAAGCAAACCGACTTGGGGGCTCAAAGGTATGGGTTTGATTCTTGAAATTAACAGATCGATTCACCGGACAGTTTTCAACTCACCCCTTGTTTGCACGTGTTATGCCATCGTCTAATCCAGAGTAGCAGAAATCGATTAACCCATTTTCGAGAATGACAAAACAAAAAATTCAGGTTGCGAGATTGACCAACTGGCAAGGCATTGAGCGAAAAAAAAGCAACGCAACCTCCCCTCCCAATTGGCAAACTTTTCTCAATGGCATAGGATTATGGCTGACAAATTGCTATACATACATAAATAGGGGTGCATCAGTTCTGAGAGCGATTTGCTTTCTCCAGCGAACAACGCCATCTAGTAACTGATACCTAATCAATGTTCAAGCCTCTACTTCCTTTAGAATGGTGCAATACCGACCCTTCCTCGGCAGGGTTCGACGATGCACTTCCATCCAATTCCTCAGCCTTACCCGATCCCTATGAGGTTCCTGCGGTTACCGTACCCGCTCCTCATCTCGCTTCCTCTCAGCCTGTCATGCAAGTGTCAGACTCGTCCTCGGATATGATCGAACCAGAAGTGCCTATCGATCCGCTTAATAGTGCCTATCCCATTCCTTGGAATTGGGTTTTAGCGACTTACGCAGAGTTTGGCGACAACCACAACATTGGGTCGCGATTTTATCGCAGCCCTTCGCTTGTTTCCCCGGATGGTCAGTATGCTGCCTACAGTCGCATTCAAATGCAAGCAGAACCGGAATTGTTTGGCAGCCGCGTCACGAGCGTCATGTTTCTGGAGAACTTACAAACAGGAGATTTACGCACCATTACTGCCTCTTCGCCTTTAGCTGACAATCCGTTTGGCAGCAGCAATGAGACATCCGTACCGGGAACAATCTCCATCTTGATCCCCGTTTCTTGGTCCGAGAGCGGCGATCGCATTCTCGCACGACAATTTGAAGGAATGTTAAATTCCTCCGATGCATCGGACTACGCTGTCGTTTGGGATCGTCGCAACAACCACACCAGTACCCTATCTCCCCAACGAGTTCAGTACACCAATGCCGTGTTGCTCGGTTGGAGCAAAATTGACTCCGAGTGCGTTCTCTTTCGCGCGGGCAATTTGGGAGATGAGTCCTGGCCCGTCTGGTCCGTCAGCATTGATGGCAAAACCCAACTCGCCAGTCAAGATCGCCCCATTGTCTACGGACAAGTTCTCAACCAAGTTTGGACGGGAGCGCAAGCGCGCTAGTTACGACTCTCGAGATCGGCGTTTTTTCTGACGTCCCAACTCGAAACAGACTCTTGGCGCAGCGACTACGGATTTAGGTACCGCGATGCCATTTGCATAGCATCCATAAAGTCCACATCTCCATCACCGTCCGTATCTAAGAATTGGTTGAGGACTGGATTGGAACCAGACGCATTATTGGTAGCGCTTCCCGTTTGCAAAAACTTCAGGATCAAGGGAACCAAGCTGGGTAACATCGCTTGAATTGTGCTAGCACTCAATCCCGTTCGGCGTTCGACCTCCTCAACCATTGCTTGAATCTGGGGTTGGCTAAAGAGCGCCAGAACTGCTTGGGCGCTGGGTTGAGTGCCGCTAAACTGTTCGATGAGCGTTTGGGCTTGTTGTTCTCCTCCCTCCTCTCGCTGTTGTTGGAGGCTAGAGCGAACGTACTTGCTAGCAACAGAAACGGCAGACTGTATCGCTTCGGGGTTGCTATTATAGCTCTGACTCAGTTGCTGTACGGTGTTGAGGATGTCCCCCAACTGCCCTGTATTGGCTTGGAGATTGGGGTTATCGATTGCACCGAGAATCGTATTAAATAAGCTCATAATCCTTACTCCTTAGTTCTGTACTCTGCTTGCTCTCAGGTTGCGGCACGACTGCGCTCTAAACAGGGACAACATCAGGCATTCCCAGGAAGTGGAGCGATCGCTTAAATCGCAATTCTGTATCGCGCTGAATGCGAACGATGAAACCCCAACTGTCCCTGTACTGCTATCTTCATTCCCCGACTCCCACAGGGCTTTAGATTGTTCGCATAAGGCACAAGTCCGGACAGGACGGGCTAAAGAAGTCGCACAAAGCTCCTTCCAGGTAGGGGCCCGTCTCAGCCATTTGCACCATTCGGCAGGCCGAAAACCCTAGGCTGCTCGACTGCGGCGCGGAAAACTTCAACGTCATCGCTGTACTCAATCGGCAAAACGGCGACCACATTTTCGTGGGGACGGGGAATAATCACCCAAGATTCGAGAACCCCACCATAGGCCTTGTCGACAGCTTCAATCCCTGCATCCATTGCTGTTTTCACCTCAGAAACATCGCCGCGAATATTGACAGTGAAGCGTGCGCTACCCACCCGAATGTAACCGACTAAGGTCACTCGACCGGCTTTAACCATTGCATCTGCTGCTGCGAGTACGCCGGGAAATCCCTTTGTTTCAAGCGATCCAACTGCCGCTGGCATAACTATTCTCCTTGATAAGCGATCCCATTCAGTATTGGGTATTGTCCGAGATTTATTGTACGAGTCTTTGCTGCCACTTGTCTGGAAACAACGGCTTGGCTTCAGTTTTGTTTCGATAATGGGAGAGTTTGGACTTCATTATCGAAAGCGCTCGACCGCTTCGGTATATTCCAGGGGTAAAATCGAGACGACGTTTTCTGGGGGGTTGGGGACGATATAGTGCGTAATGACTTCGCCACCATAGGTGGCTTCTCCGGCTGCAATTCCAGCAGCTTGGGCGCGTTTGACCTCTGCAACTTGACCGCGAACAGCAACGACAAAGCGCCCACTTTCAGCGCGATCGCACCAGACAATGGTGACCTGGGCCGCTTTAACCATCGCATCGGCGGTGGCAAGAATAGAGGGAAAACCGAGAGTTTCAATCACGCCAACAGCTTCGGGCATAGGAAATTTCCTGGAAAATCAAGAGGGAGCGCCATTTATTGTACTGGTATTTGGGTTCTGGGGAATGGAGAGAAGCTCGCAAGGTGCGCTCAGCCAACAGTCACGCTTCGATCGTTCGGAATGATGCTGGATGCGAACGGTAGAAGCCTAAACTCTTGTGATTCTCTATGACTTCTAATGGCTGACATAAACTTGCTTCGGGCGCAAAACTGCCAACGACTTGACAGTTTCTCCGGAAACAAAATGATATGACTGAAGTCAAAGGAGAGGAAATGAAAGTACTTTCAACGCTTGCGGTTCGGAAATTTTTCCGGCTTCAACTTCCACTGATTTCGATCGCGCTCCACTCCTGATTTCATTGGCGATACTAGCCGATTTATCGAGAATGTCTTAGCCATGTCTCAGTCTAAACCCCTATCCCCCGGCTCTTTATTGCTTAACTCCATCGCGATGGTCGCTGTCGCTGCCATCGTCGCCCACCATGACCCTCGTCCTGCCGTTTCGCCGTTTGGACAGAATCCTACAGCGAGTGCTTCTCCAGCGCCAAGATTGGAGAAGATATTACGACTTGCAAAATTACAGATTCAGAACTGGCAGAGAAACCACAGTTAAAACGTCACGTCTGATGCGAACAATTTGAAACCCCGTTGGAGCCAGCGAATGGAGAGAGGGAAGAACGTTACAGAATGAGTTCGCAGGTGACGGGTTGCCGATCGGCAGCCTGCGTATTTGCACGCAAGGCCAAGCAGAGGGGGCCTGAGATTTCCGTGAAATAACGATAGCGGATCGAAAAGTTCCCGTCCAAAATGAGGATGGAATTAGATCGCAAACACAGGACTGCCCCCTAAAACTTTTGACGGATGAATAACTCTTCTCTTCGGACTCGCGGTATGGAATTGTTGGTTGCTTATTCTCGCAATCCAACGCTGTCGCTTCGCAACAAATTAGTTGAGTTGAATATTGGGCTGGTACGGAAAGTCGCCCATCAAATTAGCCGACAGTGTGCCGAACCTTACGAAGATCTAGAGCAAACGGGTTGTTTGGGTTTAATTCGAGCGATCGAGCGGTTTGACCCCCATCAGGGTAACGCCTTTAGTTCTTTTGCGCTGCCCTATATTCGCGGCGAAATCCTCCACTACTTGCGTGACAAGAGCAGCGTTCTCAGAATTCCTCGTCGCTGGCAAGAACTGCGTGCCAAAGGGCAAAAAGCGCGCAAGCATCTGATCGTGCAGTTAGGGCGAATGCCAAAGGATGTTGAAATTGCCAGAGAGTTGGGGATCTCCCTTCAGGAATGGCGCGATTGTCGCACGGCCACAGAAAACCGTCGCTTGTTAAGTTTAGATGCGCCCGTTACCCCAGTCATGGATGAGCCGCTGACGCTGGCGGATTCGCTCCCCGATCCCGACTGCGCCACTCGCAAGAATCTTGAAGAGTCTCGATTGCAACTGCAAAGCATGATGAGCGTTTTGGAGGAAAAAACCCAAGCTGCCATCTCGTTTGTCTTTCTCCAAGAACTGTCTCGAAAAGAAGCGGCTAAGCGCATTGGAATCAGTCCAATGACTGTAACGCGGCATTTGAATAAAGGGATGAATCAGCTGGTGTCGTTGATGCAGCCTCAAGCTGCTTAAGTAAGGATTGGTGATACACTAAAGAACTCTTTTGTTTCGGCAAACAAAACACCTGTTTAAGTTGAGCGACAGCACAGTCAGCCCATAACTTTCAGTTGTCGATGGTGAAAGTTCTTTTAGTCGAAGACGATCGCAGTTTAGTTGAGATCGTTCATCCAGCCTTAACCAGCCAGCATTACCGCGTGGATGTCGCAGCCGACGGTTTGGAGGGTTGGAAACTGGCGGAGGCGTTTGAATACGATCTGATGTTGCTGGATGTGGGTCTTCCCCGGCTAGATGGTTTGAGTTTTTGCCGGCAGCGACGAAAGCAGGGCGATCGCACTCCCATTTTGCTCTTGACCGCGCGAGATGCCAGTCCGGATAAGGTGGCTGGATTGGATGCTGGGGCAGATGATTACTTGGTTAAGCCTTTTAATTTAGATGAGTTACTCGCTCGCATTCGAGCGCTGTTGCGCCGCGTTCGCGATGCTCGGACTCCAATAATAGAGTGGGGAGCGCTGCAACTCGACCCCAGCAATTGCCAAGTGACCTACAGCGGCAGGCTGTTAAAGCTGACGGCGAAAGAGTACGAACTCTTAGAGTTATTTTTACGCAATCCCCACCGTATTTTCAGTCAGAGCGCTCTGCTCGATCGCTTGTGGTCGTTTGACGAACCGCCGTCAGAGAACGCGGTGAGAACTCAAATCAAGACCTTGAGGAAAAAGCTCAAGCAGGCGGGGGCAAAAAATCTTTTAGAAACGATTTATGGACTAGGGTATCGGCTCAAAGGGGAGAGAACGGCGGAAAGAATTGCTTCGGAGTCGTCCCGCTCTCAAGCGGAGCAGCAACCCGCAGCGATCTCTCCAGCGATCGCGAGAGTTTGGGAGCGCCATCGGTCTAAATATTGCGATCGCGCGGCCGTTTTGGCAGAGGCGATCGCGGCAATGACCTCTGGATCTCTGACCCCAGAGTTGCGACATCGGGCGGTGCGAGAAGCGCATACTTTAGCGGGTTCGCTGGGAAGTTTTGGCTTCCATGGGGCCTCGGAAAAATCTCGCCAGATCGAACAATTGTTGCAGGGGGAAGAGGAGCAATCGCATTTAACCCAACTCTCGGCTCTCGTGGCAGCTTTGCAAGCAGAGCTTGAAATAGAAGCTCCCTCGATGGCAGAAACAGAACCCACGCGCGACTCCTTACCCAAATCTCGATTGCTGGTTGTGGATGACGATCCCGCAGTTGTGGACGCTTTGGTTCAAGAGGCGATCTCGCAATCAATGGCATCGGAAGGCGCGATAACTTTGGCTCAAGCGAGAGATGCGATCGCTCGTCATTGTCCCGATATTGTTTTGTTAGATTTGGGATTTCCCGAATCTGCAGAAGCGGGATTTGAATTGCTGGACGAGCTGAGTGCCGCTCGTCCCCCCATCCCGACAATTGTGTTCACCGCAAAAGATGGATGGCGAGATCGCCTCAAGGCCGCGCGCCTGGGAGCGCAAGGCTTTTTACAAAAACCAATCTCTCCACCTCGCGTCCTGGAAACAGTCCGTCAGATCTTGCAGCAATCTCCTCCGATTGTTGGGAAATTGTTGATTGTCGATGACGACACGCTTTTATTAGAACGGTTAAGTCAAATTCTCAAACCTTGGGGGTTAGAAACGGTTTTGCTGGATGCTCCCCAGCGATTTTGGTCGGTTCTCGAACAAACCGAACCGAATTTACTGATGGTTGCGCTGGAAATGTCTGAGGTGAGTGGCATTGAGTTGTGTCAAGTCGTTCGCAACGAACCCAAGTGGAACGATCTTCCCGTTCTCATTCTTTGTCGCGATCGCGACTCAACAACCGTCGAACGGGTCTTCGTCGCTGGGGCCGATGATTACATCCAAAAGCCCATTGTCGAGCCAGAACTCATTGCTCGCGTCCTCAATCGTTTGGAACGCCGTCAATTGCGACGTAAGGTTGTCGCTGAGTGGTATCGAACCACGAGAGATGGGGAAGTCTAGGGGACGCTGTAGGGGCAGGTTTTCTCGATCGCTCATGTCTCTTCGATGGGATAGGGCCGTTTAAACCTGCCCAACTCAAGTAAAACTCTGAACAATAAAGAAGGAGGTAATCGATTTCGCCTCTTCAAATCGAACAACTAGGTGGTGTATTCAGCGTTAATTTTGATGTAATCGTAGCTCAGATCGCATCCCCAAGCGGTTCCCTGTCCCGAACCGTTACCGAGATCGACTGCGATCGCGACGGGGTTATCTCGACGCTGCACTTCTCCCCCGTCCTCAATTGCAGAGGAACTGGCCGCGATTTGTTTGAGATAGTTACTCGCTGCTTGGCGATCGAAGGGTAAGGGCTGCCCATTTTCCATGAGGACAAAATCCCCCAAGCTTATTTTGAGGTTTTCTTGGTCGAACGGCACGCCCGCACGTCCGGCAGCTCCGGCAATGCGCCCCCAGTTAGGATCGCGTCCAAAAATGGCTGATTTCACCAGGGAAGATCCGGCGATGGTTTTTGCGACTTGGCGGGCTGCTTGTTCGTTGGGCGCGCCGGACACTTGCACTTCGAGCAAGCAGGTTGCCCCTTCTCCGTCCCGCGCGATCGCCTTGGCTAAATACTGACAAGCTGCGGTCAGCATTGCTTCCAATTTTTCTGCATCCACCCCCATTTCTGTGATAGCAGAAGTGCGAGACTGACCGTTAGCCAAAGCAATGAGGGTATCGTTGGTACTGGTGTCACCGTCCACGGTAATTTGGTTGAAACTGCGATCGGCAGCGCGACTGAGCATTTGCTGCCACAGGGAGGTGGAAACAGCCGCATCGCAGGTGACAAAAGCCAGCATGGTCGCCATATTAGGATGAATCATCCCCGACCCCTTGGCGATCCCGCCGACGCGGACGGGGCGATCGCCCACCCTTGTTTCTAAAGCAATGGATTTAGTCACTAAGTCTGTTGTGAGAATTGCACGGGCAGCAGCATCTCCCCCTTCTTCCGATGCAGCAGTGACGAGGGCGGGAATGCCAGCACGAAAGGCTTCCATCTCCAGGCGCTGGCCGATAACCCCAGTGGACGCGAGTAAGATGGAGTCTGGGTCGATGTTGAGGGCCTTTCCTAAGCGTTGGGCTGTTTCGAGGGCATCTTGCCAACCTTGTTCTCCCGTTCCTGCGTTGGCTTGTCCGGCATTACACAGAATGGCACGGGCACTGGCTTTGCGTTGCAAGCGCTGGCGACAATAGTCTACACACGCTGCCCGAACTTGAGAGTTGGTGAAGACTCCGGCCGCGATCGCCTCGGTCTCCGATAAAATTAGTGCTAAGTCTGGCGCGCCAGAAGGCTTGAGTCCTGCTGCGATGCCAGCAGCTTTGTATCCTCTAGGGGCAGTTACTCCGCCGCTAATCACCTGCCAGTCTGCCATGCTTTCTCCTTACATCGCTGCCATTACAATTCTGAAAGGCGATTATAACAGGTCAAGATTTGCGATTGGGCTGAGGAAGCGCGCTTTCGAGGAGAGTAAGTTTGTGTTGAGTCTGAGGTGTAACTGCGATCGCGCAAAAAAAAAGAGAGCCACCTGGGTGACTCCCCCAATCATCAGGGTGCATCTACTGATCAAAATATAGCACAAGGGGTGAGGGGTGTCACCCCCCATTTGCTTTTTTCGACGATTTTTTCCTGTTGGGGGGTTGCGATCGCCCTATGATTCCCGTATAAGCAAGAATCTGGGGAGCGCGATCGCCTCTTGCCCCACCTTCAGCGCTCCACTCGCCATCTCAGCCCACTTTTCAGGAAATTTCCAAAACGTGACCGCAAGAAGCTTGTCAAAAAAGCTTTTCCTCGCTCCGAATTCATAGACAATCGATCTAAGCTAGAAGTATATTTCTCTGAATCTCAAAAATTCCAAATTTATTCACGACCGAACAGTTGACAATCGTTTGTCAATGCTCAAGTCAGCCAAAACAATGAAAATAGAACATAAACTAAGTTTATATCAAGTTTTTCTTAAGCTTTACGAACATAATCCTCGATTGCTCCACGAAATTCTCCAGTTAGAAAATACGAGCAATCAATATCCTGCCCACATCACGACGCAGTATCTTACTGGAGCGATCGAGCAGGAAACAGTCTATATTATTACCAATTTAGTCAACGGCGAAACTCAGAAATTTCATCAAGCTCAAGCAATTTGGTCTATCGGACGAGGAAGACATTGTTCCTTGAGAATTCCTGATGAAAGGTTATCCCGATATCATGCAATTGTTGAATATCGACAAAATCAAGGCTTCTATTTAATCGATCTCAATAGTACCAACGGGACTTTTCTCAATCAAGAACCAGTTATCGAGCCGATGCTACTCCAAGATGGCGATCGCATTCGCTTGGGAAGTATCGTTTTTTGCTTTTTTCTCTGTCGCAAAACTCAGCAGTTAGCCCATCTTTCTTCCGAAACTCTGACTCAGTTGTACGAATCGAACAAGGCTTCAGCTCAAGAGTTAGAACGTTCAACTTTCGACTTTTTCAAAGATAGACAAAGCGCAGAAGATAGTACTACACCGCTCTCCTCTCCTAAGCTGACTCCCGAACGTCAAGCAGAAATCTTAGAGCGCTTTTTTAGCCGAGAAGCAAATCGAAAAAAAAGCTAGCGAGAAAAAAACTGACGAACGGCATCTGCAAATTTTTGAGCATTTTCAAAGTGAATGTTATGACCGCACTGAGAGATAACTATCAACTCAGATGTAGGACATAAAGCGGCCATTTGTGAGTTAATTTTGCGGAATTTTAAGTCTAACTCGCCAACCAGCAAGCAAAGGGGTTGGCAGTTGGTTTCGAGTTTTTCCCACAATGATGGTTGACATCCAGTTCCCAAGAAACGCAGCGATTTTGCGAGCATTATCGGGTTGTTCTTGAGTCTTTTGGCAACTAAGGACTGAAACTGAGGATGTTTGGTAAGGGAAGAAAATAAAGGAAGATGATACCAATTTAACAGGAATGAATAAAAATTTTCCCGCTCTAGTTGCTGTGCGAGAATTAAATCCTTTTGAATGCGCTGTTGTCGTTCTGCATGAGTTTTCAAACCTGGTGAAGCAGATTCAAGTACAACTTTGGGAAAGCGATGGCGATGGTGAAGAGCCAGATATAACGCGAGTCTTCCTCCCATCGAATAGCCAACGAGGAAACAAGAGGAGAAATTCAAGACATCCAGAAGATTAATCAGCGCTTGGGCTGTATTTTCCATACAATAGCACTCATCTTTTCCTATGATTTTTGTTTCGCCGTGTCCGGGAAGATCGATAGCTAAACAATAAAAGCAACCGGATAAATAGGAGATTACACCTTGAAAATCTAGACTGCTTCCCATAAATCCGTGTAGAAAAAGAATGGGTTGCATTTGTGGATTTCCTTGCAAGTGATAAGAAAATTGGTAATCTTCAAATTGCATGACATGATGAAGAGAAAAATCAGTGTTTCCCTTACACTAAAGCCTTGAGCATTGTCTGGAATTTAAGTAAAACTTCTGCTAATTCCTTGTCAGGATTTGAGCCGGAAACAATTCCCGCACCGGCGTATAGTCTGGCATGATTATCTTTAATAAAAGCCGAGCGAATGCCAACAATAAACTCACCATTTCCTTGATAGTCTACCCATCCTATCGGTGCGGCATAGAGGGAGCGATCGAAGCTTTCATGACGGCAGATTTGATGGCAGGCGATGGGGGTTGGAACGCCTGCGACAGCAGGAGTGGGATGGAGTTTTGCAACAATATCTAGGGGGTGAATGCGATCGGGAAGTTCGGCATGAATGGGAGTCCAAAGGTGCTGAATATTGGAGAGTTGTAGCAATGTTAAAGGCGATCGCGTGGGGGTCAAACCCAATTCACACAGGCGTTTGTCGATGAAGTTGCTAACCGCCTGATGCTCTCGCTTTTCTTTCTCACTTTTGAGGAGTTGCTTGGCAAAACTAGCATCTTCAAAGGCAGTCGTTCCTCTGGGAGCAGATCCAGCTAATGCGTCGGCGATCAATTGGCGATCTTGAATGCTGATGAGTCGTTCTGGACTAGCACCAATAAAGTTTGTCCCTTCGCCATTACTGGTCGAAAAAACATAACAATCTGGATGGTGCTGGCGTAAATTGTGTAAGGAGTCAATGACCTGAAAAGAGGAGGGTGCAATAACATCAATGCTGTGAGCTAAGACAATTTTACTGAGTTGCTTGTCTTCAATTGATTTGAGTGCGGAGGCAACCGCCGATGTGAATTTTTCCGAGCGATGAACTTGCGCTTTACACGTTATTTTAGACAGGGGGCGATCGCTAAATCGTAAGGCAGCACGATCGCCGCACAGGTTAATGATTTCAGCTTGATGTTTGAGCTGTTGGATAATCAGGTTGAGGTTTGCGCGATCGCTAACGTTGAGGTTCGTTGTTAAAACGCAGCAGTTTTGCTTGCGGGTCACTTGAAACTCCGGCAAGAAAACCGTTGCTGGAGGAAAGGGAGAATTGCTCGCGTCAAAGCGATCGAAAAAAGTGAAATTGGCAAAAAAATGAGGGCCAGAACCTGGCAAGTTGAGATCGCCAAACTTTACCATTTTTTGAAGGCACTTTTGAATAAATTTTTGCGATCTCTCAAATCGATTCCCGGTTTTAAACGTCATTGATTTTGCCCGTCCAATGGCCACAAACGCTTCTTGTTTGCTACAATTTTCCCAATAAAAATGCAAGCATCGCGAGTTGATTTTGGTCGCCGCTCCTAAAAGAGAGAGCGGATCGATAGGATCGATTTCCCTAGCTAAACTGACAATGAGAGAATTGCCTTGACGAACAGATTGTTCCTGACAATCTAAGAGGAATTGATAAAGTTCTGTGTCGTTGTTAAAGAGATTAGTACGGCAAGGGATAACTGGCATGGAGGCAGATATCGTAAAAATTTTTATCTTATTTTTTACCTCGGACAGACATGATGGTATGTCTAGAGGTATTCTGCGTACTCTCTCTTCTAGCGAACCACTGTTGGCGAGTCCAACGGGACTATTCCCCCTATCTTGCCCGGTTTGGGGCTTGCAAGTTCCTCCGAAGAGACAGTTGAGCGGCAACCGCCCTATTTATGGTATCGGACAACGGTGTTCTAGTCATGTTTATTAGTCAGGGGAAAGCAATTGGCGATCGCGACGCGATTCCGACGTGGAAATTGTGCAGGCGTTGAACTCGAGGATCCGATCTGGCGGCGAAAGCAACGCTAGCAGAATGATGGGTTTTAAGGATTCGATTCTGAGTTTAAGATATTACAATCAAGTCAAACTGATGGCAACAACAGGTTTTATTAAAAATTCAAATCGTCAATTGTGGTTGGCGGCCATTAAGCCGCCGATGTACAGCGTTGCGGTTATTCCAATTTGGGTCGGGACAGCAATCGCTTGGGCGGAACAAAAGATGATTCGCTGGGATATATTTTTAACGTTCTTAGGGTCGGCAATTTTGATTATTGCTTGGTTAAATCTCAGCAATGATGTTTTTGATTCGGAAACGGGAATTGATAAAAATAAAGCCCATTCTGTGGTGAATTTAACGGGCAACAAATCGCTGATTTTCTGGCTGGCAAATCTCTGTTTGGGGTTAGGAATTTTAGGGATTTTGGCGATCGCTGTCTGGCAGCAGGACTGGACAGTACTGGCAATTGTTCTGCTGTGCTGTGCTTTGGGATATAGCTATCAGGGGCCACCTTTTCGCTTGGGATATCAGGGGTTGGGAGAATTTATTTGCTTCCTGACTTTCGGGCCGCTGGCGATTTTAGCTGCCTATTACTCCCAAGCGCAACAATTCTCTTGGGAGGCAATAGCCATCTCAACCATTGTGGGCATCAGCACTTCTATTATTCTCTTTTGCTCGCATTTTCACCAAGTTGAGGACGATCTCGCCGCTGGAAAGCGATCGCCCATTGTGCGTCTCGGTACGGCGAAAGGTGCAACGGTTCTCGCCTGGTTGACCGGGAGTATTTTTGCCCTAACGACAGCCCTCATTTGCTGCAGTTATTTACCGCTGTGGACGCTACTCATTTTTGTCACCCTTCCCATTGCTTGGAAACTCACCCATCACGTTCGAGAAAATCACGATCGACCGGAAACAGTGAGTAATTGCAAATTCATTGCCGTTAAGCTGCACTTTTGGAGTGGATTGCTTTTAGGATTGGGTTTGATTTTGCCGAATCTGTTGGCGTTGAATTCGTGAAGAGCAACCCACCGACACCCATATCGGTAAAGGATTCAAAGAAACACCCATGGAGACGCTGTAGGGGCAGGTTTTCTCGATCGCTCATGTCTCTTCGATAAGATAGGGCTGTTGAAACCTGCCCAACCCCAAGGAAAACGTTGTGTTTCTTAGGAGTGCAATGCGCGCCTCAAGAAGATCGCTGAGAAATTCTCTTGTGGCGCGCGCTGCGTAGAGTATTAATTTCTTGGAAATTGAGGGGCGATCGCGCGGGACAAGTTGAGTCAGAGAGGAAAAGCGCGATGGCTGCGCCGACCTATCGGTACGCCGAATTTTTAGACAGTCATCCGTACTTCCGGAGCGTGTTAAAAAAAGCGATTGCCTTCCCGTTGGCGATTTTCTCGGCGAGATTGGCGCATTTGTTCGAGTTGCTGGCGTTGTTCTGGGGTCAGAACATTCTTCATCTTCTCGCGAGTGGCGCGATGAATCGAGCGCACTTGCTCCCGCTGCTCTTGAGATAAATTCGCCGCACGCATTGCCTCGCGGGGACGCTGGCCGTTGGAGATCGCCGATTCAACCGCCGTCCTTTGCTCTGGGGTGAGGATGTTGCGAATTTGCTCGCGAGTCTCGTCGCGAATTCGCTCCAACTGAGACTTTTGAGCGTCGGTTAAATCGAGCTGAGAGAAGATGCGCCCCATTTTTGGCGGTCCTTGGCGATCGCCTCCCGGTTGAGCATCAACGGTTGCGGGAGCGAGACAGAGCGCGACAACGGCCGCACCAGCAAGAAGGGGGAGAATGCGTTTCATCATGGTTTGTTGCCTCTGGTTGATTGGATGTCTTTATCGTAGGCCGGGCAACACTTCCCGGCCATGAGGCAGAAGTCCCTAGTCTAGTTGGGACTTTCGTCCCGATCGCGCGCACAAAGATGGACTGTACAGTACAAACACCTGAATATTGAAGGCGAGCAACATCGCTTGAAAAACTGCTGTCGGGCCAAACCTATGAGCTTCATTACCTTACGGAATCATCCCCTGCGCTTCCTGTTGTACCTGGAGTGGACGATGTTCGCGATCGCGGCGATCGCCGAACTCGTTCGCTTTCGCTTTTTTCACGTTCCTAGAAACCTTCCGCTGACTCTCGCGAGCTTTTTGCTCTTTGCGGCCATGGGACTGGCCCTCCCCAAAAGCCCGAAACTTAACAAGATAATCTATACCGGCCTGGAATTTCTGTTCGTTCAATTCGCTTCCGCGGCCGGGGGAATTCGCCTCTTTTCGCTGCTGTATATCGCGATTGTCACGCGCAATTGTCTCATCTTTGAGCGCTGGCAGCGATGGGCGATCGTCGCCTTTGCTTATCTCTGCTTTCTCCTGACTCACATCGAGCGGTTGCAACACCGAATCTCCGTTGCCTCGCGTCCCTTCCGTCGGATGCCGCCTCCCGCTCGCGTTCCGTTCCACCCCCCTCCCCTCATGCAAGCGGAACGGTTCGTTTTCACCTGGCTGACCTCCGCTCTCTTATTTGGCTTGGTTTTACTCTTTTTACAGCTCTCGGTGAGTGCGATTTTGGCAGAACGGAAAAGTCGAGAACAACTCGCTGCGGCCAATGCTCAACTGCGAAACTATGCGTTGCGAATCGAAGATGTTGCCACCCTGCAAGAACGCAATCGCATTGCGCGCGAAATTCACGACTCCCTCGGCCACTCTCTCACCGCCTTTAACCTCCATTTAGATGCTGCTTTGCGACTCCTTGCCTCCGATCCGGTCGAGGCCGAGGAACTGCTCAAAGACGCCAAAAAATTGGGTTCCAAGTCCCTTCAGGATATCCGCCAATCGGTGGCAACACTGCGCTCCGACCCCCTACAGGGTAAAACGCTACCCGAGGCGATCGCGGCCTTGCTCGACGATTTTCAGCGTTCCACAGGCATTCGTCCGCAGAGTCAAATCTTGCTCGATCGTCCCATTCCCCCAGAAGTGAAAACAGCCGTTTATCGCATCGTCCAAGAGGCTCTCACTAACATTTGTAAATATGCCCAAGCAACGCAAGCGATCGTGCAAATTAGAACGACGACAGAGCTACAATTAACCATCCAAGATAACGGGAAAGGGTTTAATGTCGCGCAAAATAGCACGGGTTTTGGCTTGCAGGGGATGCAAGAGCGCGCCAAAGCACTCGGCGGCCGCTTGAGTGCGATCGCCGCACCCTCAAAAGGCTGCAAAATTATCGCCACTTTCCCACTCCCTCAACTGTTCTAGATCTCAATCTCACTTTGAGCATGATTCGCCTCCTACTTGTTGACGACCAACCCCTCATCCTTCGGGGATTAAAGGCCCTGTTCAAACCCGAAACCTCACTGCAAGTGGTGGGGGAAGCAGAGAACGGAGAAACCGCGATCCGTCAAGTCAAAGCCTTAAACCCCCATGTGGTACTGATGGACGTGCGAATGCCGGTGATGGATGGCGTGGCGGCGACGCGGGAAATTTGTCGGCAATTTCCAGAGACAAAAGTGTTGGTGCTAACGACTTTTGACGATGATGAGTATGTGGTGCAAGCACTGCGGTCTGGTGCGGCGGGTTATTTGCTCAAAGATACGCCTCCGGACGACCTCGTGCGAGCGATTGAAGCCGTGCATCGAGGATATACGCAATTTGGCCCCGGTTTGGCACAAAAGGCTATGGGGACTTCACCCTCAACCGCTTCGACTCCTCCCCCCGGTTGGGATGATTTAACCCCCAGAGAACTAGAAATTTTGGGTTTGATCGCTCAGGGAGCCAGTAATAAAGAAATTGCCAAAACGCTCTATATTGCCGAAAAAACGGTTAAAAATCACATTACAAATATTTTGAGCCGTTTAAACTTGCGCGATCGCACTCAAGCGGCAATTTTAGCCAATTCTGTCTGGAAGCAGTAAGCTGTTCGGCATTAGACATCTCCAACAATCTATAACCTAGTCATAGCGATGAATAGATGGCAATTTAGCTCAGATTTCAACTTGAGGCTTATAAACCATTTATAAAGTGAATCTTAAAATGCCAAGCGACGAAGCATTAGTCGAACCATAGAAGCATAAATTATTGCTTCTGAAACCTCTGGCAAGATCAACCAGGATCAAAACAATTTGCTCTTCCTCGGATAACTTAGAATGATTTCCTCCTCCGGCTTTGATGAGTCTAACTTTTTGCTGTTCTCGTTCCTCTTTTTTCTGTAATGGAGGAGTTTTGCTTGAGTTCCCACAATCTCAGCAATCGTTCTTCCGTGGCCCCTAAGACGGTGCGAGTGGGACTATATTGAGAATTTTCTAAAGATGAGAGAGTCGCATCTGACAGCCAGCTTGCGGGTAATGCCGGGCCAAAGAGCGATAGACGCGAGTCAGCCGTTGCATCCGCGTAGCGTTCCAGTACGGAAATCGCGCTTCGTCCGATGGTTGCTTGAGAACTGGACAACTTAGCCCCTGGCTCCAACGCCAAGACGACCAGAAATGAAGTTAAAACGAGAAGGCTGAAATCAAGTTTTTGGCGCATAGTTGATGCTCGCAAGCTGAATTGAATATACTTCGATTGTCTAGTTTAAGGGTATTTTTGTTCCCTTGGAGAAAGTTCTCGATCGAAGTAGAGAGACGGGGACAAAAGCGACCTTGCCCCAACTCGCCTCTGCAACTCTCGCAATTCCGAACTAGGGTTGGGACGGTGGAATGCCTTCGATGGAAATGAGAGCTTCTAAGATAGATTTGACCGCAGGGGCCGCGACGACGGAGCCATAAGCATTGTCTCCCTTGGGTTCGTCGATCGCGGCTAGGACGACATACTGAGGATCGTCCGCGGGGATGATGCCCACAAAACTGCTAATTCTCAGGTGGCTGTAGTATCCGCCGGTCGGACTGGCTTTCTGAGACGTTCCCGACTTCCCGGCAATGCGATAGCCCTCAATCCGGGCATTTCTGCCGCTGTTCGCTTCGATGACGCTTTCCATCATCCCCAGAACTGCACGGGCATTTTCTTCGGAGAAGACCTGACGAGGGGCCGGACTGTCGGGCCGCCATTGATAATTTCCGTCTGCGTCTACCAGACCTTTCACAACCTGGGGAGCGACTAATTTGCCACCATTGGCGATCGCAGCGTGCAGTTGGACGAGTTTCAGGGGCGTGAGAGAAAAGCCCTGTCCAAAGGCGGTGGTTGCTACTTCTACGGGAGAGGAGATAAATTGTTTTTCCGCCTTCAGTTGTCCGGCGGCTTCACTAGGCAAATCGATGCCAATCGACTTATCTAAGTCTAAATCCTTGAGGGCTTGGTAGTAGTCCTTCCGCTTCATGCGGCGAACGACCTCAAACATCCCCACATTGCTCGAATGTTGTAACACTTGATTGAGATTAATCTTGCCGCGAGCGCCCCTCGTTTCAAAGTCATGATTTTTAATTTCCCATGTATCGAGGTAAATACGCCCGGTATCGTTTACGGTGCTGTCGGTTTGAATGGCGTTGTTTTCGAGCGCGATCGCTATGTTAACCGGTTTAAAGGTGGAGCCCGGTTCGTAGAGATCCGCGATCGCCCAGTTGCGAAACAAGCCAATCTTAAACTTGTAGTACTGATTGGGATCGTAGGTTGGCTCGCATGCCAACGCCAGTACCTCGCCATTGCGAACGTCCATCACGATCGCCGCACCGCGCTTGGCCCCAAATTTTTCCAGTTGTTGTTTGAGAACAAAACGGGCAGCTCGCTGCAAGCGCAGATCGAGAGTCAACTGCAGGCGCAGATCGTCGAGGTTTAACAATCCCTCTGGCATGCGATCGGGCATCAACGCCCCATTTCCCGCCCGGTTTAACCGCAAGGTGAGGACGTTGCGCTCCAAAAGTTTTTGCTGGCTATATTCCAACCCCGCTTGTCCCTGATGCTCTCGATCCACATAACCAATTGCATCGGCCGCCAATTCTTGTTGGGGATAGAGGCGAGAATATTGCTGAATTAACTCCAAACCATCGACAGAAAGGGCCGCCACCTTATCAGCCACATCTTCGCGCAACCCATAGGCAAGTCGGATGCCACTTTTCGACCGACCGAACTTTTCGAGTAATGCTTCGGGAGTTTGGCGATCGAGAATTTTGCTAAGTTTTGTCGCCATCTCTTCCTTGGAGATTTTGAAGAGTTTGGGATGGGCATACAAGGTATAGACCAGGCGATCGGTGGCCAGGACATTGCCGTTGCGATCGGTAATCGGTCGGCGAGGAATGTAGGGGCGCATGTACACCATTTGCTGGTTTCGCGCCTTTTTCACCAATTCCGGGGAGCGAACCACTTGCAAGCGATATAAATTCCACCCCAGCCCCAACCCACCGCTAATTAGGAAGCCCCAAACCAGAAGCAGTCTTCCCACCTGCCAAGCTTTTGAGTTTTCGAGTTTCTTGAGTGCGGCGAGCTTGAAGCGCAGGCGGCGAACCTTGGTTCGCTTGAGGGAGCGAGGTGGGACGGGAGACGATTTTCGCGGGCGATGCTTGGCTTGAGACGATGAAGCCTTGAGCTTAGATTTGGTCATTGGCTCAGTATCCCAGAGGAAGATTGCTGGGAGGATTTTTAGACTTGTTTTGCGGTTGAGAGGGTTTGGGGGAAGAGTGTTGTCCCTCCGATGAGGGCGATAGGTAGATGTTGCTGTTGGGAGTTGGCATGACTAAACCCGTTTCCGAGCGTTCGGCTTGTTGGGCTAAGTTGTCTTTAAAGATGGCATCGGCTTCTGTGAGGTTACGAGCTTCTCTTCTGAGACTTTCGAGTTTTTGGTACGCTTCGCTCCACTGTTGTTGGATGTATACGGTGGAGGCGTAGACAAGGAGAACGGCCATCGCCAGACCAAATGCGATCGCGGACGAGGCTTGTTGTACCCACAGGAGCGATCGCCACAGCAGTGGCGTTTGCGGAGAACGCAGGGGTAATCTCTCAACCTTCCCCTGTTGAGCGTTATGTCTGCGGCGCGATCTTCGGTGAGACGGAATGCCGCTAAACTCAGGGTTTCGAGCAACTTGAGTCCTCCTGACCCGAGCCGGAGAGACTGTTTTTTTTAACCTGCGCTGCCGGGAAGAGGCTAAGTACCGTGGAGAAGCAGACATAAGCAATGGGCGATTAAATCGTCTTTCGAGATTGCCTTTATCCTATCGTTAAGTTACCGATAGAGAACGAATAGATCGCCAAGCGAAAAGTCCGAGCTTTCGGGTTTGAGGGCGATAGTTTTTGATAACAGGTTCAGGATATCACGCAGCACGAAGCAATTCGGATTGGCTTAGATGCATTAGACAGGAAGGTTCTCAACACCTTTTCCTCAACTCACTTTTGTAGCTGAAATGCCGAATCGCTTAATCTTTCCGACCGGAGAAAATACCCCAGCAACTCAAGGGAGAAAGAGGAACTTGCTTGATTCTACTCATCAAATCTCCGATCGCCAATTTTTGTGCTAATGTTGCATAGTTGTAATCAACTTAAGAGGATTTTTTAGCATAATCCTTAAAGGAGGACTGTATGACAAAGAAACTTTGGGCCTTGTTGTGTTTGTTCGCTTTAGTCATGCCTATAGCTGCTTGTAATAAAGAGGGTGGCGATGCTGGCGGCGGTGGGGAGTCTCCAGCTCAGGAGTCTCCGGCTGAATCTCCGGCTGAATCTCCTTCCTAAATTAAACTGGCTAGCAGCGTTGCTCGCGCTGACACTCTACCGGTCTAATCTCTAAAGTTAAACTAAAACCGAGGTGAATTGGGGGGTTTGCCCAATACCAATCACCCGGTTTGTTGTTTGAACTTGCTGTTGCAAAGGTGGGCACTTCTCTTTAACTCCTAAGTAGAGCGGGTTTTGAGGGGCAGTCTCGACACAATTCAGGAAAAATCGCTCGACCTCACTCCTACAGTATCCAGGGGATACGGGGATCGGCGAGCTGCTCTTCAGTTCGGCCTTGAATTTCACTGTTGCGATCGCGCGCGAGCCGCCATCTTTTCTCAAGGGTAATTGCATGAGCGACAAATTACTGTGTTTGAGTCTGAGTCTGGGTCTGAATGTGCTGCCTGGCACGATGGCAGCAGGCCTCGCCTTACCCCCTCCGCAAGATATTCCCGAAGAGGTCTTGCGAACGGAAGTTATCGTTGAAGCGCGCTCTCCCGCCGATGGAGAACCTCTCACCGCTGCTGAATATGCCGAGCTGCGATCGCAACTAGAGGAACCCGGTTTTGCCCCCGTTGTATCGCCAAAGCTACGACAGTTGATTTTCTTGCTCCGCATCCGCAAGACCATTAATACCTTGAGTCCAATTCCTTTGCTCTAGTACGGCGATGCACCAAGCAAGCTACAAAATTACGTCGGATGTGAATTAAAAGCCCCACCTCTCATGACGATCCGCGCTTCGCTTGTCCGCGTCGGTCGCCCCATTTCCTTACTCCCAAAAGGGTTCAAATAATACACATTAGGCGTGAATTGGGTCACTGGGTTGCTGTTTGCCTTACATTCAGCGTGAATTATTAAAATATATTAAACTGATGGCATTCTTTAGCCTTATTCATCAACTGAACCCTATAGTATGCCTACAATTGCCCCGGAACAAGTTAATCTAATTGTCGGAAATCAGCACCACGACCCATTCCAAGTCCTCGGTCGCCATCCGCTCGAAAAAGATGGAAAGGTTGAAAGCTGGGTCGTTCGAGCCTATTTACCAGAAGCCAAAGCTGCATGGGTGATCTGCCCTGACGAACGCAAAGAGTACCCAATGCAGTCCGTTCACCACGCTCATTTCTTTGAATGTACGATTGAGCAAGAAGAGCTGGCGAACTATCAACTCCGCATTCAAGAAGGCGATCGCGAGCGAGTCATTTACGATCCCTACGCCTTTCGCTCTCAGCAACTCACCGACTTTGACTTGCACCTGTTTGCCGAAGGCAATCACCACCGCATCTATGAAAAGCTTGGCGCTCATCCCGTGACTGTTGAAGGGGTTGGCGGCGTTAACTTTGCGGTTTGGGCCCCCAATGCTCGCAACGTCTCTCTCCTCGGCGATTTCAATAACTGGGATGGCCGGCAACACCAGATGAAGAAGCGAGCCAACGGGACTTGGGAATTGTTTGTTCCTCAAGTAACAGTGGGAGATCGCTACAAATATGAAATTAAAAATTTGGAAGGCCACATCTACGAAAAATCCGATCCCTACGGCTTCCAGCAAGAACCGCGCCCCAAAACTGCCTCCATCGTCACCGATTTAAATGGCTATGAATGGCACGATGCGGATTGGATGGCACAGCGTCGTCAAACCGACCCCCTCACCCGCCCTGTTTCTATTTACGAGGTTCACCTCGGTTCTTGGTTGCACGCCTCCTCCGACGAACAGACTCCCTTGTTGAACGGGCCCTCAGACCCCGTTCCCGTCTCGGAACTCAAGCCCGAAGCTCGGTTCCTGAGTTACTACGAACTCGCGGATAAACTGATCCCCTATGTCAAAGAACTCGGCTTTACTCACATCGAACTCTTACCCGTTGCCGAACACCCCTTTGACGGGTCTTGGGGCTATCAAGTGACTGGCTACTATGCGCCCACCTCCCGCTTTGGTACGCCGGAAGATTTCATGTACTTTGTGGACCAGTGCCACAAAAATGATATTGGTGTCATTGTTGATTGGGTTCCCGGACACTTCCCCAAAGACGGTCACGGCTTGGCTTTCTTTGACGGCACTCACCTCTACGAACACGCCGATCCTCGCAAGGGAGAACATAAAGAGTGGGGAACATTAGTTTTCAACTATTCTCGCAACGAAGTCCGCAACTTCCTGGTAGCCAACGCCCTCTTTTGGTTCGACAAGTACCACATTGACGGAATGCGCGTCGATGCCGTTGCCTCAATGCTCTACCTCGACTATTGTCGCGAAGAAGGGGAGTGGGTAGCGAATGAGTATGGCGGTCGGGAAAACCTAGAAGCAGCGGATTTTCTGCGCCAAGTCAATTCAGTTGCCTTTAGCTACTATCCTGGTTTGCTCTCCATTGCCGAGGAGTCAACGGACTGGCCGATGGTGTCTTGGCCCACCTATGTCGGCGGTTTGGGCTTTAATCTCAAGTGGAATATGGGCTGGATGCACGATATGCTCGACTACTTCAGCATGGACCCTTGGTTCCGCCAGTTCCACCAGAACAACATTACGTTCAGTATGTGGTATCACCACAGCGAAAACTATATGCTGGCGCTATCTCACGATGAGGTGGTTCACGGGAAGAGTAATATGTTGGGCAAGATGCCGGGGGATACTTGGCAGAAGTTTGCCAATATTCGCTGTCTCTTCACTTATATGTATGCCCATCCCGGCAAGAAAACACTATTTATGAGCATGGAGTTTGGACAGTGGGGTGAGTGGAATGTTTGGGCAGATTTGGAGTGGCATTTGCTTCAGTACGAACCACATAAACAGTTGAAGCAGTTTCTGACGGACTTGAATGCGCTGTATCAGAGCGAACCGACGCTGTATTCTCAGGACTTTGAGGAGGCGGGGTTTGAGTGGATTGATTGCAGCGACAACCGCCATAGCGTCGTCTCTTTTATTCGGCGCGATAAGAATAGCGATGAGTTCGCGATCGCGGTGTGCAACTTTACGCCGCAACCCCACAGTCACTATCGCGTCGGCGTGCCGGAAGCTGGATTCTACACCGAACTGTTTAACTGCGATGCGCGTCAATATGGGGGCAGTAATATGGGGAATTTAGGGGGTAAGTGGACGCAAGAATGGTCGTTCCACAATCGTCCTTACTCTCTCGACTTGTGCTTGCCGCCTTTGGGGGTTTTAATCCTGAAGTTAGATCGGCAGAAAACGAAACAGAAAAAAGCGATCGCGCAACAGTAAGTCGGGGTGAAGTATCCTCGCGTTTCCAAAGGCGATCGCTCCTCAAAGTTGCGATCGCCGTGATACTGTTGTAACAGTTCGTAACTATTTTTGGGTTGCTGACTCAGTTCAGTTGCCAAAGATCGAACTCGCGCTGTTATTAAAACCAATTAATTTTTTGCAAACCATTGAGGAGGATAAGTAATGGAAGGATGTTTGCGCGTTGGTCAACCGGCCCCTGACTTCACCGCCACGGCTGTTTTCGATCAAGAATTTAAAACTATTAAACTCTCCGATTATCGCGGCAAATACGTTGTTTTATTCTTTTACCCCCTCGATTTCACCTTTGTTTGTCCGACTGAAATTACCGCCTTTAGCGATCGCGTCGAAGAGTTCGCAAAGACCAACACAGAAGTTCTCGCCGTCTCAGTCGATAGCGAATTTTCTCATCTCGCTTGGATTCAAACGGATCGTAAAGAAGGGGGAGTCGGCGATGTAGCGTATCCTCTCGTCTCCGACATCAAAAAAGAAATCAGTAACGCCTACAACGTTCTCGATCCCGAAGCTGGAGTTGCGCTGCGCGGACTCTTCATCATTGATAAAGAAGGGATTATTCAGCACGCCACCGTCAACAACCTTTCTTTTGGTCGCAGCGTTGATGAAACATTGCGAGTGCTTAAAGCCGTTCAATACGTGCAATCTCACCCCGACGAAGTTTGTCCTGCGGGTTGGGAAGAAGGCGATAAAACCATGGTTCCCGATCCGAAGAAATCGAAAGTTTATTTCTCGGCAATTTAACCAACGCACGGCAATTTATGCCAGGGAATAGGGAGTCGTTCATCCACTCTCTATTCCCATCTTTATCGAATCTAGAACAGTCGTTCATTTCGTATCGGTCAATGCTGACTTCGACAGACTTTAGAGGGTTGCTCAACGGTCGCTTTCTTCAGAACTTTTTCCCCATTCCAGCGACGAGTCCTCTCGCCATTGGACGGCGATCGCCCGATTTTTTGCTCCCTAATATTACCCATCAAAGCACCACGCGCCTCTCAGACTATCGAGACAAACAGCCGGTCGTTCTCGCCTTCACGCGCATCTTTACCGAGAAACAGTATTGTCCGCTGTGCTACCCCCACCTGCAAGAGTTGAACGACTGCTACGAGCAATTTACCGAACAGGGTATTGAAGTTTTAATGATTGTCAGTACTGACAATCGTCAAAGTCGTCACATCGTTCGCGATCTGGGGTTAAAAATGCCCCTGTTAAGCAACCCCAGTTGCGACGTATTTCGCAGCTACCAAGTCGGTCAAGCACTCGGCGCGCCGCTTCCCGCACAGTTCGTCTTGGACGCATCCGGACGACTGCGCTACAAACATCTTTTCTCCTTTCTCTCTCCCAACGCTTCGGTGGAAGACTTGATGAATGTTGTTCGTCAGTTGTAATGGAATTGCTCGCATTTCTACGACTAATAAAAATCGAGCTAAGGTTAATATCCTACTAAGATGAAAGGGGCCCAACGACGCGGTTTTTGGGTAATCATTTCTAACTGTGCTTGTCGCAGTGCCTTCGCTTTACTTATGTTGCCACTCATTAATTTTTTATAAAATTCTTCCATCAGATCGTTAGCTTTGGGTTGTTCTACAAACCAGAGAGCGCCAACCGTTCCCAAAGCTCCCGACTTAACAGCCATTCCCGACATTCCCAACATTGCTCGACTGTCTCCCGACGCGCTTTCGCAGGCACTAAACACAAGTAGTTCTAATGGTATTTCGGAAGAAGATTGCTGAAGCATTTCTGCTAATTCGTTAATATCCAGCGAGTAGTCTTGCCAATTTTGCGATTCGTCATCAGTTAGGATATGAGTTTCTTCAAATGAGGATCTGAACTGACCGTGAGTAATGAAATGAATGATATTGTAACTGTTAGAGATTAGGCGATTCTTTAATTCACTAGTCGTGAAGTTACCATTCTCTAAAATCTCATAATTTGCCAAGAATTGCTTCAAGACTTGCTTCAATTTTTCAATTTGATCGGGAACGCCAGGAACTAAAGACTCGAAACCCGTTCTCTTTTTAGTTGCACCGGCAATTAAAATTTGAGAGCCTTCTAAATTAAACGTTCGCGGTTGAAGTAATTGAATGCTTGGCGAGAAGGTAACGCTATACCCTTTCTGAATTAGAAACTGGTTGCCATCATGCAGCGTTGCCATCGGAATGCGCTGTAAATCTTTATCTAAAATGAATGCCAGAGTTTTAATGTTGTGTTTTTGTAAATAGGGTTCAAAGTCGGCAATCAGCCATTGATAAAGTTTCTGGAGAGGTTCTTCTGTTGGCTGTAAAAAGAACGTAGGACTTTCTACATTTTTGCGAGCTTCGTCCACCGTTTCTCTCAACTCTTGCTCTGGAACGCGATGGGTGCGCGAGAGTAGAAATTGTCGCGGCGGTGCGATTGCGCCTTCTTTCGCAGCAGAGGATTGCGGCTGGGGGAGTTTGAGAATAGCAGTAACGCGATCGTGCAACACAATGGTATACAGAAACGCCAGGTGAGGATCGCGATCAGCAACCGCATTGAGATGGTCTTGTAGCGCGGCGACTCCTTCTTTTTGTGGGTTAATTTGACTGCTGCTGCGGAGACTACAGCGCAGAAAATCTTCTAACTCGGCGAACTTGAGAGAGTCGATATAGTAAAGGGATTTTTCGAGTTGCGCGGGTTCGATTTTTTCCACCGTTGGGGGAAGCAATAAATCTACCAATTCTCGATAGGCGGGTTCGACATCATCGCGGAAGAGAAAGCGCGTGTCTGCGTTTTTCAAACTCAATAAATCTTGTCGGACGATATCTAGGGTCGCGATCGCCTCCTCGTAGGCCGCGATCGCTTCTTTGTCGGCCCGCATTTGGTGCAGCACTCGTCCTAACTGCCATTGCCACTGATAGAGAATATCCGGCGCTTTCGCCGCATCGGCCAGCAAAATGGCTTCTTGGGTCAACTGTTGCGCGTCTTGCCACTGTTCCTGCGCTGCGTAGAGCTTTCCGAGCATTCCGGTGGCGTAGGACTCCGCGCGCCGATCTCCAAGGGTTTTGCGAGACTCGGCGATCGCGTCGGCCAGCAAGGTTGCCAAGTCTTCGTTACCAGGAAGTTGCTCGAACTGCTGGCGAGTTTTCCCCAGTGTCAGCAAACTCTCGACAAAATTAATCTCCGCATAAATTCCCGCGCGACTGACCGGGAGTTCGGCGAATTGCGGAACAAGATTTTGGAACTGCTGGAGTTGCGAGGAGTTGGTCGCGGCGCGTTCCTCTAGTTCGGCGTAGCGATCGCGGACTTCAGAGGAATATCGCTCGAAATCGACTAACAAACTGAAGTAATTGAGTTGTGCTTGCAGGCGCAACAACGGTGTTGTTGCAGTGCGTTCCGCTTGGCGATACCGATCTGCAGCCGCATCGAAAAAGCTAACTAGCGTGTCAGCTAGCACTTTTTCTTCTGTGGGGCCTAATGCTCGCGAGCGATCCCAGGCATCTTGGGTGCGAAAATAAGCCGCTCGTTCTGTATTTCCCAAGCTGAAATGAGCGCGTGCAATGTCTTGAGACGACTGCAATTTTTCTGCAATCTCTAAACTTCGCTGCAACAGTTGTCGGGACTTGTCGAGATCGTCCAGGTTTCTGTCCGGCGATCGCTCCCAAAAATCCGCGAGAACTTCTTCCACCATCCCTTCATCCCCCACCCCCCGCAGCACATTTCCCAAACTGCGGAATGCGATCGCGCTCAGGAGAGAATCGGGTTGCGCGAGGAGAGTCGGAAGGAGGGGAAGCAACTGTTTCAACGCCGCGCGATCGCGCCCCACTTCCTGCAAAACAAAGCTTTGGTTAACCCCCACCCGCAACCTCCCGGCCGCGTCCTCAAGCTGCTCATAAAGGTCGATCGCTGCTTGTAGCAAGTCGAGAGAGGCTTCGGGTTTGCCAACGGCGAACTCTAACTGACTGCGAATTTCGAGGGTTCCGGCGATCGCTCTGAGCGTTGAAGGTGAAGACTCGACCGTTTCCAAGAGTTTTAAGCCTTGCGCGATCGCTGCTTCTGCTGCTTCCCATTCTCCTACTGCTTGATAAGCCAGCGATAAATTTCCCAACACCAACCCCTGCGCCAAAATATTCCCCGATGCTTGCAACTGCATCGCAGCTTGCTGGAGTTTGGCGATCGCGGCCTCGTATTCCCCCCGTTCGTAGAGCTGTCGGGCCTGCTGTCGCAGCGTTCCCGCTGTCGCTTGTTGGGAGACGGGTTGCGCGACCGACCCGGTTGAAAGGATGGGGAGAGCGATCGCCGTACCAACAAACAGCAACAGCAAGAAGAAAGAGGAGCCAACCCACTGTCGGACGATGGGGGGAATTCTTCTATTCCAGAAGTCTTGAAGTAAGCGGAGCAATGGATTAATCCTTCCGAATCGGATTTTTCTGCGAGGAATGATTAATCCTTATTTTAACGATCTCGAATGGCGCTTAATGTGAATTCAATGCTCAGATCCCAATTGGATCGTTGTTTTTTCTTCGCTATTGCCTATTGCCTACTCCCTCGCCCCTAGGCACCGATCGCTCAAATAACACTACAGTACCTCCCGCCCCAAATAGGGTTGCAACGCTTCGGGAATGCTCACCGTTCCATCTGGTTGCTGGTAGTTTTCCAAAATCGCGGACATCGTTCGTCCCACCGCCAACCCCGACCCATTGAGCGTGTGGGCAAATTGAGTTCCCTTTTTCCCCGTTTCCTTAAAGCGAATACCCGCCCTTCGCGCTTGGAAATCCCAGCAGTTGGAACAGCTCGAAATTTCCCGATATTGGCCCGAAGAAGGGAGCCAAACCTCCACGTCATAGCACTTTGTCGCGCTAAAGCCCAAATCTCCCGTGCAAAGTTCAATCACTCGATAAGGCAACTTCAGCGCCTCTAGCACCCCGGTTGCATTTTTCAACATCTTCTGATGTTCCGCCTCCGAGTTTTCCGGACGAACAATCTTCACCATCTCCACCTTATTGAATTGGTGCAAGCGAATTAAACCCCTCGTATCTTTGCCATAACTCCCCGCCTCCCGACGGAAGCAAGGAGTGTAAGCGCAGTGGTAAATTGGGAGCTGGCTGGCATCCAGGATTTCGTCGCGGTAGAGGTTTGTCAGGGGAACCTCCGCCGTTGGAGTCAGCCACAGGTCGTCCTCCGCGCATTTAAAACTCTCTTCGGCGAATTTAGGCAGTTGTCCCGTCCCAGTGAGCGTCTGGCTGTTAATCAAGACGGGAGGGATAACCTCAACATAACCGGCTGCAATTTGCCGATCGAGCATCAAGTTAATCAGAGCGCGCTCCAGCGCCGCACCCGCCCCAATCAAGTTAACAAAGCGGCTTTGAGCCACTTTAACCGCTCGCTTAAAATCCAGAATTCCGAGCTGCTCGCCAATCTCCCAATGGGGAAGAATTTTGGGGTTTTTCGGGAGATAGCGATCGCCCCAGCGCTCGATCTCCACGTTCTCTGCTTCGCTAGAACCCATGGGAGCGGAATCGTGGGGTAAATTCGGTAGTTCGAGCAACAACGCTCCAATTTGAGCTTTTAGCTCCTTTTCCTGGGGTTCCAAGCTACTGAGTTTCCCCTTCACATCGTTGCCTTCTTCTTTCAGCGCTTTAATTTCAGGCCCTTTGGGATCGCTACCGCTTTTAATTTTCTGACCGATGAGCTTGCCAATTTCATTGCTGCGAGCTTGCCATTGAGTGCGGGTCGATTCGAGTTCTCGCTGTTGCTTATCGAGCGCTAAAATCGGCTGGAGATCGTAGGTCTGTGCTTTGCGACGATCGAGTCGCTCTTGGACAAATTGGGGATTTTCTCGGATTTGCTTGAGGTCTAACACGGATTTTTTACAGCGTCTGGCGACGCAAAGAATGGGGTAGAGCGCCTGACCGACGCGGGAATGAGATAAGGAAGAAGGCGATCGCGTCTGTCTGGGAAGAAACAACAATTGGGCGATCGGAAAGTGCTTCTGAATGAAAATTAGCCAACATCCTCGAAAAAGATAGTTTATTTCGTGATGCGGTTCAAGAGGGAGAGAGATGCAATAATGCCAGCGAAGTGGGCGGCAATAGTGTTGGTGTTGGCCTGGATGACGAGGAGATCGATGGAGTTAACAAACTCCTTGGGATCGGAGCCAAGGGCGAGTTGCGGGCGAGCGAGAGATTTGAGCAAGACAATCCCAACGATCGCTTCCGCACCAATGATAGTCAGGGTCAGTCCGAGCAAGTTGACCATCAATCCCGTGCGAATGACCCGCAGGGTATCGCTTTTGTTAGGGCGATCGCCTGGGTTGGAACTTTGCAATCGCCGAGCAATGTCCATATAACGAAAAGAAAAGTAAATCCCAACGGCCAGCACGATTAACCCACAAATTGCCGAAAAAATTCCAAATCCCACCCCTTGGGTCGCACTGGTTTCGCTATTGATGAGACTGGGTGCGGAAAACAAAACGGTTACCACCGAAATGACACCTAAGACGAGTTGTACCCAGAAGCCAATATTCCCAGCCCATTTGAGGTTAGCTGAAACGCGCTCAATTGCAGCGGGTAAGGGCGGTGTGATTTCAGAAGATTTGTCTCTCATAAGAATTTAATCTTGATTCTTGGCCTCAAGCGCGACGAGCGACCGAACAGCTTTGTCTCAATTGTCATACAGTTCAGACTTTCTTGCCAGCCTCGCGGGGATCGGTTATCAGTCAACAGTCATCAGTGGGTGAGACAAGGATAATTGGGGAAGTGGGGAATTGGGGAATTAGGGAGGTTTATTCATCCTTTTGCTTTCCTCCAAAGAAGATTGTCCGCCAATGCGATGCTTAAAGCTAACCATCTCGCCGATAATGGACAATTAGTCCGATTATTCAACATTTACAAATTCCACCGAACTCTATGACCCCATTCACGCCCCAGTTGACTGTTCGCAAAGCCGTAATTCCAGCAGCAGGGTTTGGGACTCGGATGTTCCCGGCGACCAAGGCGATCAAGAAAGAATTTTTCCCAATTATCGATCGCGAAGGGAGAGCAAAACCGATTATTTTAGCGATTGTGGAAGAGGCGATCGAGGCGGGAATTGAGGAAGTTGGGATTGTGGTGCAACAGAGCGATCGCGCCTTGTTTGAAACCTTTTTTAAAGCACCGCCTAACTTGGCCTTGTTCGAGAAGCTAAAGCCGCGCGATCGCGATTACTGCCAGCAACTTCAAGCCATCGGAGAGAAAATCACCCTGCTGACTCAAGATGTCCCGGAGGGGTTTGGCTACGCGGTTTTCTGCGCCAAAGAGTGGGTGGGTAACGAACCCTTTTTATTGCTGCTGGGCGACCATATCTATACCTCATTCATTGAGAAAAACTGCGCCCGCCAACTCATCGATGTTTACCAACAAGCCAACCGCAGCGCGATCGGCGTTCGGGTCGCCTCCAATACCGAAATTCAGCACTACGGTTGCATTTCCGGCAACTGGCAAAATATCGATGCGGTTTTGTCCATCTCGCAAATTTACGAAAAACCGACGATTGAGTATGCCCAACAACATTTGCGCGTCAAAGGCATGAGTCCGAACGAGTTTCTTTCGGTGTTTGGGTTGTACGTCCTCAACCCAACCATTTTTGAGATTTTGGCCGGCAACATTGCCAAAAATATTCGGGAAGGGGGGGAGTTTCAACTAACCTCCTGTCTCGAACAACTGCGCGATCGCGAAGGGATGGTTGGCTATCTTGTTAAAGGACGGTGTTTTGATACGGGACTACCTGATGTCTATCGCCAAACCACAATTGATTTTCGCAACCCTTAGCGATACGGGACTTTCAAGAAAGGGTTGTTCGCAATTGTGGCAAATTCCGTACCGGAACGCTTCGCGCACCTCGATTGACCGCGAACTTTTACCGAACCAGACAAAATGACCGAACAGCCTCTTCTTTCTATCGTGACTCCCACCAGGGGGAACTTTTCAGATTATTGGTTAGAGCAACTGCTGAACGTTCGAGGGAAGGTTGAATTTGTTTTAGTGTACTTTCCCGGAGTGCCTCGCAAGCCCATCGACGATCCCAGAGTGAAAAGTATAACCGGGCCGTACAAAGGAGAAATGATGCAGCGATTTGTTGCTTTTTTGAATGCGACAGGACGCTACGTTTTAGCCTTAGATGATGATGATTACCTTCATCCCGAAGTTCTCCAACTTGTGACCGAGTATTTTCAAAAATTTCCAGAGAGTTTAGTTCTCAGGCTGCGATCGCGAAAAATCGATCAAAACAAAACAGAAAAAATTAAAGAACCTTGGCAACCCATTCCGACGTTAAATCAGTTGAAAGTTGCCCGAAGAACAGAACGCGGCGAAGAATTTACGGTCTTGCAAGAAATTCCCATTGCCCCTTTGGAAAATGCGTTCGATCGCCGCTATTTTTTCTGGCCATTCGTCGAGCGCAAAGATATGCACGGGCCTCACATCGAAAATTTTAATAACAAGGTTTGGGATAACGAAAAGGTCAAACAAATTCTCCCAGAGATTTCCCACGCCACGCAAATTTCTGGAATCCTCACCTGGATACCGACTTCTGCATTCGATCGGCTCATGGGTTTGTTTGTTCAAGCTCAGTTTTATCAGAAAGATGCGATTGTCGGTCACTGGTTGCCGAAACCGGAACAAGTTCGTTTCATCGACAAAGATCCAGCTTTAAAACCGCCTCGATTTCATGTTTTTTCCGATGTTTTGCTGGTTAAGTGCTTCCCGCAATACGGCTATTTTTGGAATTTGTTTTTCAATAAGTTGTATGGCGTACCCAAAGCAGCGGCGAAGGCGATGAAGTGGAAGGTGTTAAAGGCGCGCGATCGCTCAACTTGAGAGCATTGCGAATGCGCGGATTTTGCGATCGCGCCTCGCGGTCCGAAACTCCTCACTCCGAGGTCACTTGGGTGGCAGGAATTACGGTTTGCTCCAAATAAATTGTCACCTCTTGTCCTTCAAGCGATCGCCCCTGCTGTTGGTAGAGGCGCTGCGCTTCCTGGAGAGTGGGAATGGCTTGCTGGGGAAGGCCGGACTCGTAAAAGGCTTTCCCTAGGTTAAAAAAGGCGATCGCCAAAGTCGGATTTTGTTGAATGACTTGCCGATATTGGGCGATCGCTTCCTCGTATTGCTGTTCTTGGTGGTACGCGAGCGCTAAGTTGTATTGAGTGTCAATGTCACCCGCTTGCAGGCGCAGTGCCGTTTCTAACACCTCAATAGCATCGCCAGCATTCCCCGCTTGAATTAAAGCGGCTCCCCGCTGCTGGTAAGCACTAACATTGTCGGGGTCGAGGGCGATCGCGCGCTCAAAGCGATCGCTCGCAGCTCCCGGTTCGTCAAGTTGGATTAACGCCAAACCGAGATGGTACTGAGCTAGAGCATTATCCGGTTCGAGATCGGTGGCAACGGTCAGGGAGTCTCGCGCTAGTTCAAATTGCCCTTGGGTGAGGTAAAGTACGCCCAGTTGGTAGCGAGCAGACGCGAGATTGGGGTCGAGTTGCGTTGCCTGCTCGAACAGCGCGATCGCTTCCTCCGTTGCCCCTCCCTGTCTGGCCAGAATTGCGCCCAAATTATTGTAAGCTCCCGCATTCGTCGGGTCGATCGCAATGGTTTGGCGATAATATTCGCTAGCCTCCGCCGTTCTCCCTTGTGCGTCCAGAGCGAGGGCCAGGTTGTAGTAAGCGGGAGAAAAAGCGGAATTGAGAGAAATCGTGCGTTGATACTCGACCACGGCCAAATTGAGCAGGCCCTCTTGCTGCAACGCCGCCGCCAAATTGTAGGATGCTTCGACAAAACGCGGATCGAGCGCGATCGCCTGTCGATAGCGGTTAATTGCCTCTGGTCGCTTCCCCAAGACATTCAGCGTATTGCCTAACAGATAGTACCCCATCGCCATTTTCGGATCGAAGCGCACCGCTTGGCGGAAGGCAACTTCTGCTGCTCGGAAATTTTTGCGTCGATATTCTAAAACGCCCCGTTGAAAAAACTGCGCCGCATCCAGATCGTTGGTGTAGAGTCCATCAACGCGCTGTTTGTTTTGGACAATTTCGAGTTGGGAACTGGCGAATCCCCGATCCGCGATCGCTAAACTTAACCCCAGTGCAATTGCGGCAGCGCAAACGATAGACTGACTGCGTTTCGGCATTTGCAACCCCTCCACATAACCAACAACACCCGTCATTGTATATCAGTTGCTTCGTTGGCGATCGGTCGAGAGTTCAGAGTACTCCTTCGGAGAAGCAAGCTACAGAGTTCAGAGTTCAGAATTCAGACAATAGAGCTGAAAGCTGACGGCTGTAGCTTGATAAAAGCGTAGCAGTCATCTGAATGCTTACCCAGTCACTGATGACTGATAACTGAAGATCCCTCGCCGTCAGGCGCTGATAGCTGAAGTGACTGAGTGCAGTCAGCTCGCCAAACACCGGCCCGGTTTCGCAGTAAGGTAAGAAAAGATAGCAAGAGAAAAGCCCAATGTTGGCATTTGTTATTGTCTTGAACTTATTGATTTCCGCAGTAAGCTTCTACCTCGCGTGGAAAATTTGGCAACTGCGACGAGTTCTGAGGGTCGCCACAAAAACGCTCGCCAGAGCAGAACGCAGCACTCATCAAGTTTTTCACCGCGCGCCTGAATCGATCGTTCGGGGAAAAAGCGGCACTCGATCCCTCCGCGATCGCTATCAGCGCCTAGAGATTCAACTCCAGCGCCTCGAACAGATGACGCAACTGCTCAACCTCGCCGCTCAACTCTGGCGCTTGAATCGCCGGATCAAGCGATCGCCGCGTCGCCGGCCTCGGAAAAGATTGCGCGGCTCAATTCAGAAATAAACGATCGTCTTTTGCTGAAAATCACGCGAGCCAAAAACAAGCCGTTGAATGCCTAATGCGCGCTTCTCAAACTTACCTCATTAATTGCTGAAGCGTATTCTTCAACTCTTCTTGCTGTACGGGCTTATCAAGATAGGCATCAGCCCCCAACATATTGCCCCACATCTTATCCACATCAGTGGTTTTGGTCGAACAAATGACGATCGGAATTTGATTGGTATTCGGATCGGTCTTCAACTCTCGACACATTTCAAACCCGCTTTGACCGGGTAAAATAACATCTAATAGAATTAAATCTGGCTTGGTCTGAGATAACTTTTCCTGCGCCTCCTCAACACTAGAAGTACTCACCACTAACAATCCAGCTTGTTGCAAATAAGACGTTAGTAAATTTCTATCCGTTAAGCTATCTTCGACGAGTAAAACCGTTTTCATCAAATTTCTGATAACAATACTATAGTGTGAGGGTTTGCACTTCTCTCTGTTGAAGGCAAACCTTACCAGTCATTCCAGTCTAAATTAAAAATCGAAGTATTAGGGAAAGCTGTCGGATTCTCATTTGCTTGCAAGCGCCTCTGTAGCTCCAACAGTTGAGATGTAGATTGAGGCATCTTTTCTATCAGTTGAAAGGGAAAAATTCCTGTTTCTAGGGCAAAAGCAGCAGTAGTTCCCGCCGCCGCACCCGACGACCACTCAAAAGAATGAACTCGGTAAGCAGCCGCAGCCGTATGGCTGGTGGCAATACTTTTCCCCGCAACCAGCAGATTATCAATTTTTTGTGGAATCATCGCCCGCAGTGGAATTTGCGCCGGGTAAGATCGCCCCTGGCCGATGCGAACGCCCTCCCGTTCCGAATTTCCCGGACGTTCCGGAGGCGAGAGGGTCATACAGGGGTGAAAATCAATGGGGTATTGAGCAATACCAACGGAGTCGGGGTAAACGGTGGAGCGAGTGCGTCGGGGAATTTCTTCTGTGGGGATATCATCGACAATAACGTCAAGAGATTCCAGTCCCGCCAGAGCAATCCACAAATCCCGATACATTTGGGGCGAGAGGGTGTCGCGATAGAAATCTTTACGATAGTCTCGGCGAGAGATGTCAATTTCGGTAATCGTAAAGCCATCATCGTAGCCGAAGGACGGCCGTCCAATAATGCGTCGCCCTTCGCGCATATAGGGATATTTCGAGAGTCCGTGAACGGTTCCCATCGGCGAGTCGAGGCCGGAGATGTAGCGGTGATTGGGATTGGGCGTTTTTATCCCTTCCCCCAGTTGAGAGTCGGTGGTTCCCGCCACCAACCAGTAGTAGTAACCGAGGGCATTTTCCTCGCCTTTTTGCAAAGTTTCTGCACGCAACCCTCCCATCCAACCACCGGGAGAAAGTTGACCGCTTTGCAAGAGTTGGTCGCGACTGTAAACAAGGTTGTCGGCGGCGGTTCCGGGACGGTAGTCGTTGCCCCAAGTCCAGTTTTGCATGGAAATATCGCCGGGGGTAACTGCCGACCATTTAAAGTTGCCAAAGCCGTCGGGTTCGCCCGTTTCGGGACTCCAAATGCGGCGATAGGTGAAGACGAGGTCGAAGTTGGCGAGATAAGACTTTTCGTAGCTGTAGTAGGGGGCGTACCGATTGTAAAAGCTTGGTTTGCTTTGGGACTGCGCTTCCTGAGTTGCTTCCATCGCAAAGGTGTAGGTGAACCCTTGGGTGCAATAGGGATCGCTTTCCGTGACGGGGGAAGACGGTTCGCGGTGGGTTCGCGGGTCTAGGCCCAAGCGATAGGGAACGTCGGCGAGGGCAATGAGTTCCCCGGTTTCTGTCGCTTCGACTACATACCAATCTGCGCCCCCTTGCGACGCTTGAGGTGCGGGAACAAAGCGAATAATTTCTTTTTTGAAGCTCGGCGAGTCGGCGTAGCGATAAGCATCCTCAATCGTTTGGGAGAGGGGTTCGCTGTTGAGAGGAGGCGTACCGGGTTGAGGGGAATGTTGAATGGCGATCGCGCTGACAATCATTTTGCCATCGCCGCTCATTTCCAGCTCTTTGATCGCCGTTGAGGGGAACCATTTCAGCGTTCCATCGCCGCGATCGGCTGCGTCCTGTAACTGCTCCCACAGAATCGCGTGGGCATCTCTGGGAAGATAGCAAGATACGCTCACCCAGCATTCGCCGGGGTTCAACCGACCGTATTTTTCCTCAATGCGGCGGCGCAGTTCTTTGTATCCTCTGGGATAGTAGAGGAGCGATCGCTGCTTGCTGGTTTCATCCAAGGCCGAGGTTCCCTGAGATGAAATTTGTCCCCCCACCCAGTCGGTAATCTCTGTCAAACAAACTGTTCGTCCCGCTAACAGCGCTTCGTAGGCCGTCGCGGCCCCCGCCAGACCCCCACCCACTGTCAAAATTTCGCACTCAACTATTTCATCGGGCGATCTCGGCGGTGCGGAAACCGCCGGAGCAACCAACGATTCAAACGCAAGAACGCCCATCGAGAGCGGAACAAGCGCAACTCTCAACGGTTTCCAAAATTTTCTCAATTGCAACATTGTTTAGAGTTATGGGTTATGAGGGGAACAAGGATGAAGATACCAGACATTAGGGTGCTGACAATCCGGACAGAGATCGGGGCTACAAACCGCCGATTCTCCCCATTTCCCCAATTCCCGAACTCCCCACTCTTCCTTGTTACCCTTGTCATCCTTGTCTTTCCCACTGATGACTGACCCTACTGCGGTGGATTAGCCGCTGAGGGACGACGGTTAATCACTTGGTCGATTAAACCGTAGTCTTTCGCTTCTGCTGCGGACATAAAAAAGTCGCGATCGGTATCTGTTTCAATGCGCTCTAATGGTTGCCCCGTTTGCTCTGCTAGGTGGCCGTTGAGCATTTGTTTGAGATAGAGAATTTCCTTGGCTTGAATTTCAATATCTGTCGCTTGTCCTTGCGCGCCGCCGAGGGGTTGGTGAATCATAATGCGGGAGTGTGGGAGACTCATGCGCTTGCCTTTTTCTCCCGAACTGAGCAAGAATGCACCCATACTAGCGGCCAAACCGACGCAGATGGTGGAAACGGCCGGACGGATCTGGTTCATGGTGTCGAAAATTCCCAATCCGGCGGACACCGATCCCCCTGGAGAGTTGATATAGAGATAGATGTCTTTTTCGGCATCTTCCGCTTCAAGAAAGAGCAACTGAGCGACAATCAAGTTTGCTAGCTCGTCTGTCACGGGTTGTCCGAGAAAGACAATGCGCTCCCGCAACAAGCGAGAGTAAATATCAAAGGCGCGATCGCCGCGACCGGAGGTTTCAATAACAGTAGGGATCATCGGATGTTTGCTTTGCGTTCGATTGGCTTTGGTTTTGATTGTAGCGATTTTGCAGCGCGATCGGCTTGAAGCCAGATTACTGAATAGACGCAGGCTTCAAACCCATCTCGATCTAAAACTCGCTGTTCTGGTAGTTCCCCATCGCCGCAGCTTCGTTATCTCGCTTGGAACCCAGTAATTCTAATCGACTCACGCGAATCACGGGTTTGGAGCGCTGCACGCCTGTATTGCGATCGCTCCAGGTTTCAATCTCTAGAGAGCCTTGAATTCCGATTAAGCTCCCTTTCCTCACGTAATTACCCGCAATTTCCGCCGTTTTCCCCCACATCTTCAAATTAAACCAGTCGGGCCGATCGTCTTTACTCGTGGGGCGGTTGACTGCCATCGGGATCTCGCACAACACGTTGCTAGATTCGAAATACTTGACCTCCGGATCGGCTCCTGCACGACCGACAAGATTCACAACATTTAAGTTCATTTCAGTACATTTATACCCATAAAGTTCACCCCTAGTTTAACCAAAATTTCCGGTCGCTTGCGCCCAGCGAAACAAAAACTTTCTCCGGATGAGGTTTTGCTGAAGGGGTAAAGATAATTACTTCTGAGGAATCGCCCTCACTTGTAGATGAATTTCTTTACTATACTAGACGGAAAATGGAAAACATAATAAAATCCACTTCGGTTGCATCTTAGTTAAAGTTTAGTAACATTACTGCACGGGTTACACAACGCATAAAGCTTTGGGGGCGTAGAAACGAGTGAATTTTTTGAGCCGCTTTTCCTTGTCCAAAGACATGGGAATCGATCTGGGGACTGCCAACACCCTAGTCTATGTATCCGGGAAGGGTATTGTTTTACAAGAACCCTCTGTGGTTGCCATTGACCAAGATCTAAAAGTTCCCTTGGCTGTGGGTGAAGATGCTAAGAAAATGCTAGGTCGAACGCCTGGGAACGTTGTGGCGTTGCGTCCTCTGCGAGATGGAGTAATTGCCGATTTTGATACGGCAGAGTTGATGCTTAAGCATTTCATTCGCCAAGTTCACGAAGGTGGAACCTTCCGAGTTGCTCCCCGCATCGTGATTGGGATTCCGAGTGGGGTGACCGGGGTCGAGCGTCGTGCGGTGATGGAAGCAGCATCGCAAGCCGGTGCGAGAGATGTTTACCTGATTGACGAACCCGTTGCTGCTGCGATCGGGGCTGGACTTCCCGTTGCCGAACCGACCGGGAACATGATTATTGATATTGGCGGTGGGACAACTGAGGTCGCGGTGCTGAGTTTGCAAGGAACGGTCTTAAGCGAATCAGTTCGGGTTGCGGGAGATGAGTTGAGCGAGTCAATCACCCAGTATATGAAGAAAGTCCACAACCTCGTGATTGGGGAGAGGACATCCGAAGAAATTAAAATTCAGGTGGGTTCGGCCTATCCAACAGACGGCGACAGCGAAACCACGATGGAGGTGCGGGGACTGCACTTGTTGTCTGGTTTGCCCCGCACCGTTACGATTAAGGGCCCCGAAATCCGGGAAAGCATGTCGGAGCCGCTGTCGGTGATTGTCGATGCTGTCAAGCGAACGCTAGAAAGAACGCCTCCCGAACTAGCCGCCGATATTATTGATCGCGGAATTATGCTTGCTGGCGGTGGCGCGCTCTTGCGGGGTTTAGATACGCTGATTAGCCATGAAACAGGGATTGTCACCCACGTTGCTGCCGATCCATTAAGCTGCGTTGTTTTGGGAACGGGGCGCGTTCTAGAGAACTTTAAGCAGCTCGAGCGAGTCTTCAGCGGTCGCTCTCGGACGATCTAGTTGTCGCGAGTCTTTAGGTAATTGTTTCAGATCGACGCGAAGACAACAAACAATTTTTAAGATGAGGTTATGTTTACAGTACGTCGCTGGTGGGATCGTTATGGCTCGCAACTTTTCATTACCATTCTGGTTCTAAGCACAGCTCTGTTTGTTCGCCAGACTCAAGGGAGCGCGATCGCCGAACTGTACTATTGGGCCGTTCGTCCCTTCCAACCTCGACCCCTACCGGAAGAGCGTCTAACCAATGCTCGCGTTAACGAGCTGCAAACTCGTCTGGCCGAACTAGAAGAACAAAATCAGACCCTCCAAACATTGCTCGGTTACTCGGAAAGTCCAAAACAACAGGGAATTACTGCCCCAATTGTTGGCCGAAGCGTCGATCATTGGTGGAAGCAAGTCACTCTGGGACGCGGTAGCCAAGCTCGAATTAAGGCCGACTATATTGTGACCGCACCCGGCGGGTTAGTTGGGCGAGTAGTTCACGTTACGCCTCACACCAGTCGAATTTTATTAATTAGCGACCCGACCAGTCGCGTTGGCGTGACGATCAGTCGCAGCCGACAAATGGGTTTTATGCGCGGAAACGGTTCGGATCGCGCAATAATGGAGTTTTTCGATAAAGTTCCGGATGTGAAAAAAGGAGATAAGGTGATTACCTCGACGGTTAGCCGCCTGTTTCCCGCCGGTTTGCCGGTTGGATATGTAGAATCAGTGAATTTAGAAAAAAGTCCGGCCCCAGAAGTGGTCATCAAGTTGACGGCTCCCCTGAATTATCTAGAGTGGGCCATGGTTCATCCATTTAAGAGTAAATAGCGTGCCATTGCGATCGCAGTGATTAAAGTTTCCAAACTCTCCCCTCGCTTGCGCCAACTCCTGAACTGGGTGGTGATTGTTGGCTCTGTTTTTGTTTGCCTCTTGATGCTGCCAACGCGCTTGCCTGGAACGGAGTTAATGGGAATTCGCCCCAACTGGCTGTTGATTTGGGTTGTTGCCTGGAGCGTAAAGCGAACCACTTTCCAGGGAACGATCGCGGGGTTAGCACTGGGATTGGTTTGGGACGGTATGACCGCCTCCTATCCTTCTCACGCGATCGGCTTGACAATTGTGGGGATTCTCACCGCTCGCATCCGGAAACAGCGATATATTCAAGAGGATTTTGTGTCTGTGGCCTTGATTGTTTTCGTTATGACCCTTGTTGCGGAAATTGTGACGGCGATGCAGTATGGCTTTCAGGGCATTTATAGCTTTGGGGAAGTTTGGAGTTCCCATCGCCATATTGCAATAGTTTCTGCTTTGCTCAGCAGCTTGTGGGCCCCAGTGGTTTACTACCCTCTCAATCGCTGGTGGGAATATCTAAATGCACTGGAGCAATCTCCGTGATTGAGGCGAGATCGGAAGGTAAGGATTGTTTTGTTTTGGAAAAACCACAGAGTCGCAGAGTCGCGGAGAAAAGAGAGGCTGCAAGATATACGATTGTAAGACTCGCTCGTTAAGTAGAAGAGAGCGATCTTGTTGCGCTGAGTGTGGAGTAGATTAAGGAGAAAGCGATGGTAGAGGCAAAAATTGGGATTATTGGTGGCAGCGGTCTTTATAAAATGGAGGCGCTGCAAGATGTGCGAGAAGTTAGGATCGACACGCCGTTTGGTTCTCCATCAGATGCCTTGATGGTAGGAATGTTGGGAGAGACAACAGTGGCTTTTCTGGCACGCCACGGACGCAATCATCACCTTCTCCCCTCTGAGTTGCCGTTTTGTGCCAATATTCATGCGATGAAGCAGCTTGGAGTTGAGTACATCATCTCCGCTTCAGCTGTGGGTTCGCTCAAGGCCGAAGTCAAACCCCTCGATATGGTGGTTCCCGATCAATTTATCGACCGGACTAAAAATCGAGTTGCCACCTTCTTTGGCGAGGGAATCGTCGCGCACATTGCGTTTGGCGATCCGGTGTGTCCGAATTTAGCTGAAGTTTTGGCTGATGCTGTTGCGAGTTTGGAGTTACCCGACGTGACGCTTCATAAAGGGGGAACTTATGTGTGCATGGAGGGGCCGGCTTTTTCAACGAAGGCAGAATCCAATCTTTATCGCAGTTGGGGAGCAACTACGATCGGGATGACCAATTTAACTGAAGCGAAGTTAGCGCGAGAGGCAGAAATTGCCTATGCAACTTTGGCATTGGTAACTGACTACGATTGTTGGCATCCAGACCACGACAGCGTGACAGTGGAGATGATTATTGGCAACCTGCAACGCAATGCCACGAATGCTCAAAAGGTTATCCAAGAAGTTGTTCGGCGTTTGAGCGAAAATCCACCCTCGTCTCTCGCTCATTCCGCACTGAAGTATGCCATTCTAACGCCTTTACAGAGCGCTCCCGCGGCAACAAAAGAAAAGCTGGCATTGTTGTTGAAAAAGTATTCTGGTGACGATTAAGAGTGGAGATGGGTTAGAGTCAGGGGGGGCAGTTATCGTCAACTCTCTCGTTTTTAACTCGCGATCTGGCGAGGCGATCGCGTCATCTGTCGGCCAATTTGCACGGGTCTTTTTCCTCTATCCCGCTGAAGGGTAGTGGTCTGTCAAGGAAGAAGTGACGAATTGCAGGTTCAGTGCAAGTGTTTGTCTCTTAACCTTTACCCTTCCCCTTGACCCGTCAATTGAAAATTGACAAAGCAGTAGCGCATGGTCAAGTCCAAGAAAAAATCCAAGAAAGGGAAGAAGCAGACGGAAGATCCGCCTCTGAGTCGTAAAGAGCTGGCCGCTCTCAAACGCCAGAAGAAAGCCGCTCGACAAAAACTGATTTCGACCTTCGCGATTTGCATAATCTGCATCCTGATCTTAGGGGTTCCGCTCTCCCTTCTCCTCAGCGTCAAATTGGGGATGGCGATCGCGCTTGGCGTACCGATGATGGTTTTCAGCTATCAGTACCCGCACCTCTCTCTCTGGATCTTCCTCATTTATATGCCGTTTAGCGGAACGGTGGTCTATTGGGTCGTGGGGGGAAACGCTATTTTTCAGCTTGCCAAAGACTCTTTCTATCTGCCAGCCGTGGTTGCTTTGGCAGTAGAGTGCAAGCGCAAAAAGCTCCCCATTGTCGTTCCCAAAGAGCTCTCACCCACCTTTGGCCTGCTCTTATTTTCCGCTGGCATGACCCTATTCTTGGTCAATGGTTTGATGCAATTTTTGCCAGAATGCTCGACCTTACCGAACTGGGGCCAGGGTATGTCCTGTAAAGAAGGGTTACCTTTTGCTCAGGGGATTTTAGGACTAAAAGTTTTAGTGGGTTATATTCCCCTGATCTTTTGCGCTTACTACCTGATTGATAGCAAAAAAAAGCTGCTCTGGGTGACTCGCCTCCATCTCATTCTCGCGATTGTCTGCTGTTTGTTGTGTTTGGCCCAATATCAAATGTTAAAAAGTGGCATTTGTACGGGAACCGAGGGGTTAGGGGTCACGGGAGATAAACTTTTTAAGGCGAGTTTGGATGCGAAGTGCTTGGTCGGGGGAGCGTTGACGTATACGCCGTCCCAAAATCAAATTCGCTTGCCCGGAACTTTTGTCTCTCCTTGGCACTGGGCCTGGTTCTTGAACTCGAACGGCGTTCTTACCTTTGCTTCCGCTTTTTGCGACACCTCTTGGCTTTGGCGGGTCGGCGGTATGGTTGGTATGGGATTGGTTTTTATCTGCTCGGTGATTTCGGGGCAGCGAATTGCCACAATTTTAGTGCCGGTTATTATCGTCATTTTGCTCATTGTGACGGGACAATTGGCAAACCTCAAGCGTTTTGTACCAATTGCTGCGATTCTCGGTCTCGCGTTAACGGTTGCTGCGATTAATAATCCTGAAGTGATTCAAGAGCGGGTTGACAGTACGGTGGCGCGAATCGCGGCATCGCCGCCGCAGGAGTTTATCGAGCATCAATTTAAATGGTCGCTCAAGGAACAGCGAGGCTTTTTAGGCCGCGGTGTGGGGATGGCCACTAATTCTACGCGGATTTTTGGGAAGGCGGCTTTGGTGGAAACATTTCACCCCAAGCTGTTTTATGAGATTGGCTGGCCGGGTTTAATAACTTTTGTCATTTTCACCAGTCATTTGGCCGTTCTCACATTCAAAAAGTACCGCGCGATCCGCGACAAGAGTTTGCGAAGTTTTGGTTCGAGTTTTTGGGTTTTTGTCGTCATTATTAGTTTTTTCCCCTATTGGTATCCGTTAGATACCGATCCGGTTTGTGTATATTATTGGTTTTTTGCTGGGGTGATTATTAAGTTGCCAGAGATCGATCGCGAGGAGCGGAAAAAACGGAAAGCCGCACAAGAGAGCGAACTGAAGCTTCAACAACAGACGGCGGCGTGACCGAACCGGGTGACAGTTCTTGCAAGGATAGGTTTGCTGTCCCAAAATTATGAAGTCAGGCTTATTAGCTGGAGTTGAGATCGTGCCTTGGTTTGTCAAAATCGAAAAAGGTCTTGTGAATAAAGCGGTCTTCGATCGCCATGTTCCCGCTCACTTGGACTACGTTCGTGATTTAATTGCGAAGGGACACAAAGCGAAAACAGGTTACTGGGCAGAGTATGGTGGGGGAATGTTGCTGTTTGAGGCGGAATCGTTGGAGGAAGCGATCGCGATTGTGGGTGAAGATCCCCTGATTCAAAATGGTTGCGTTCAGTACGAACTGCATGAGTGGGTTGTGGTAGCGGGGTAGAAATGTCCGAGCTTGAAAGCGTCCTGGATTTTTGGTTTGGAACTCCTACATCGGCAGACTGGGGACAACCGCGTCGGGTTTGGTTTGTGAAAAAAGCGGCTTTCGATCGGGAGGTGCGATCGCGCTTTCTCTCGACGTATCGACAGGCAGCTAGCGGAGAACTGGATGCCTGGGAAGCAACGCCAAAAGGATGTTTGGCACTTTTGCTGCTGCTCGATCAATTCCCGCGCAATATGTTCCGCAATACTCCTCAAGCGTTTGCGACGGACGATCGCGCGTTAGCGATCGCTCAAAGCGCGATCGCGCGCAATTTCGATCGAGAACTCCTCTTTGTCCAGCGATGGTTTATCTATCTCCCGCTGGAACACAGCGAAAATCTCCAGCACCAAAACGATTGCGTGAAGCTTTTTTCTCAACTCGCCACCGAAGGAGATGAGAACAGTCCGGTCGAGTGGGCCAAGCGTCACCGAGATGTCATCGCCAGATTTGGACGCTTTCCCCACCGCAACAAAATTCTGGGACGGGAAAATACGCCGGAAGAGGAAGCATTTCTCCAGCAACCCGGTTCGTCTTTTTAATTCCCCCCTGCTGGAAAACTGGAACGAGGAGTTGAGTGAGTTTCGACCTGTTTTTGAAAAGAGATGAGCGCTTGTTGAAGGCGATCGCCCGCGACCCACGCAAAATCATCGTGTCCGGCCGCTTCAATCTCCAGAAACATTTTAGGGTCTGGCGCAACTTCGTAAAGTTTGCGACCGTGTTCGACAGAAATAGTCCGATCCCTTTGCCCGTGCATAATGAGAATTGGACAGCGAACTTTTGATAGTTTTTTCAGGTTAGAAAATTTGTCAAACGGCAACAACGGGAAAGGGACGACCACTCGAAACGCCGAAGTAAATGTACTCTCTAAAATTAAACCCCCAATCGGATGTCGAGTGGCAAGTTCGGTTGCCGATCCGCCCCCAACAGAGCGACCGTAAACAATCAGTTGCTGGGGAGAAATCTTCAGATTTTGGGTTAGGTAAGTATAGACTGCAGCGGCATCTTGATAAGCGTGGCGTTCGCTCGGATCGCCATCGCTGGTTCCATAACCTCGATAGTCATAAGCGAAAACGCTAAATCCCCAGTCGCGAAATTGTTCTAAAAGCGGCTCTATGTCTCCCAAATCTTCTGCGTTGCCATGAATGTAGAGTAAAGTATACTTCGCTTGGGAGTTAGGTAGATATCTTGCTGAAATGCGCTCGGTATCAGCAACTGATATTTTCAAAATTTCCTCAGTATCCTGATAGCTGGCAGGCTGAGGCAAGAAAATCATGCTGTCGGCTCTGAAAAAGACGTAAAGGGCAAAAAAAGCGTAGATAAACAGGAGCGATCGCACTAATCTTTTCCAGCTCAGTTCCCCGATAAGCAATTTTCTTAGTGATGATTTTCGCATGATTAAATCCAGCGATCGGAGTTCAGAGTTCAGAGTTCAGAGTTCAGAGTTCAGAATTCAGAGTTCAGAATTCAGAATTATGTTTAATGCGAACAACCTGAAACCTTTGCTAGGGAGTAGTGACGAAAAAACAACGGTACGATAAATGCTCAATGTTGAACGTTCAATGCTCAATGAAAAGTTTCCCTAATTCCCCACTCTCCCCATCTTCCCAACTGATGACTGAACCCTACTCCCTAGTTAAGGCAAAGGTTTGGGACATAACCTTCACAGTTATGAGCGATCGCGTTAATGCAAAACCCAATTCACCAGCGTTCTCACGGGAAATCCGGTAGCCCCTTCGTTGTTAACGCCATCGGTTTTGCTAGCCCAAACCGTTCCAGCAATATCGAAATGGGCCCAAGCGGTTTTCTCGATAAATTGCTTGAGGAATAAGGCTGCGGTAATCGACCCTCCCGCACGAGGCCCGGTATTTTTCATATCGGCGATCGGCGACTTCATCCCCTCAAAATACGGCTCTTCGAGGGGCATTTGCCAGACCTTTTCTCCGGCTGACTCAGCAGCAGTTTTGAGTTGAGCGGCCAGGGTCTCATCGGGACTCCAAAGTCCCGCAATACTGTTTCCGAGGGCAACAACACAAGCTCCCGTCAGGGTTGCCAAATCGACGATCGCGTCTACCTCTAATTTCTCGGCAAAGACCAAGGCATCGGCAAGGGTTAAACGCCCCTCTGCATCGGTGTTGTTCACCTCAATTGTCTTGCCATTAGAAGCGGTTAGAATGTCGCCGGGGTGCATGGCATGACCGCTAATCATATTTTCGGTGGCGGCGCTGATAAAGTGAACTTCCACATCGGGTTTAAGCTGGGCGATCGCTTTAGCCGCACCCAAAGTTGCCCCGGCCCCTCCCATATCAACCTTCATCGTTTCAATACCGCTACCAGAAACCTTGAGGTTGAGGCCGCCGGAGTCGAAGGTCAGTCCTTTCCCAACGATGGCCAGTTTTCGGCGAGGCGTTCCTGGCGGTTTGTAGGTGAGATGGATAAATTTGGGCGGCAAATCCGAGGCCATGGCCACGCCAAGATAAGCTCCCATCCCTAGCTTTTCGCAATCGGCCTTTTCCAGAATTTCGAGGGTTAACCCATAGTCGCTGGCAAGTTGCTGGGCGGTTTCGGCCAGAGCAATCGGCGTGACGGCGTTGGCTGGGGCCGCGACCAATTCCCGTGCCAGAATAACTCCAGAGGCGATCGCTTCCCCTTTGGCAATCGCAGCATCTTGACCGCCGCAACCGAGTAAATCGACGGTTTCCAGTTTTGCCCCTTTATCTTCTGGGTCGGACTTAAAGCGGTTATCAACGTGGAGGGCCAAGAGCAGTCCTTCTGCGATCGCTTGGGTCGTTGCCGCCAGATCTTCTTCAGCAGGGAGGGCGATCGCCAAGCCTTTGCTTTTTCCTTTTTTGGCCAGGCGAGCGATCGCGGCCGCACCGTTGCGGATCGCGTTCAAATTCAAGTCTTCTGCTTTTCCCAAACCCACTAAAATCAGTTTGCGAATCGAGCGATTGCCGCCCACGCGAGTAACAGCACTGCTCCCCGATTTTCCCTCAAACTCCTCCTCTGCAATCAGCTCTCGTAAGCTTCCAGCGCATTGCTCATCTAATTTGACTAAATCTCCGGTAATGTCTGTTTCTCCCTCAAACAAGCCAAGCGCGAGGGTATCTCCAGTCCATTCTAAATAGGATGTATTGATTGCTTTAAGTTGCATTCTCTGTTTGCGTAAAAAGTACCCGCGATCCAGTGTATGGCTCAAGCCCAGCATTGGGAATTAGGCTTAATGCGAACGTAGGACGCTCAGACTCCCATCGTACCGTTGTTTTGTCTTCCTATTCCCTCCCCCTAGCAAGGGTTTCAGGTTGTTCGCGTCAGACGCGGAGCGATTGCTCCCTTTTCTGGAGTGCTGGTAAGACGGCCCTATAATATTTTGGAAAAAATCCTGATAAACATTTTATGACTTCTCCAAAAGTTGCCTTAGTCACCGGAGCATCTTCGGGCATTGGCAAAGAAATTGCCAAACAACTTCTTCAAGACGGTTTGACGGTTTATGTCGCTGCCAGAAGAGTTGAGAAGATGGCGGATCTTGAAACCTTGGGTGCGATCGCTCTCAAGATGGACATCACGCAAGAGAGCGATATTCAAGCTGTGGTTGCTCGCATTCAAGATCGGGAGGGTGGGGTAGACGTACTGATTAATAATGCGGGATATGCGATTTATGGCGCGATGGAAGACACGACGATTAAAGATGCTCGCCGACAGTTTGAAGTGAACTTATTTGGGTTGGCGCGTCTGACTCAGTTTGTCTTGCCCGCGATGAGAGAAAAGCGATCGGGCACAATTGTTAACATCTCATCCATGGGCGGGAAAATTTATACGCCTTTAGGCGCTTGGTATCATGCCACCAAACACGCTTTAGAGGGATGGTCGGATTGCTTGAGGCTGGAACTGTCTGGTTTCAATATTGATGTGGTGATTATCGAACCCGGCATTATTAAAACAGAATTTGGCGATGTGATGATGGAACCGATGATGGAACGGTCGGGGAATTCTGCCTATTCCGAGCTGACTCAAAGTCTCAAAAAAGCCACGCAAGATGCTTACGAGACCGGGAATTTTTCTTCTCCTACCCTCATCGCCAAAGTCGTTTCCAAAGCGGTCAAAGCTAGAAAGCCGAAAACGCGATATGCAGCCGGTAAGTTCGCAAAACTCCTTATCTGGATGCGGAAGTGGTTGGGCGATCGCATTTTCGATCGAATTGTTCTCAGCCTAACTTAACCGTCGCACGAACCGTACCCGCGCGATCGTGGCGGACTTCTAAAACCGCAGTTCCTCCCGCAGGCGATCGCACCACCCATTCCACCTTTGCCCGATCTTCTGTGGGGTCGCAAATGTGCCAAGTGGGAGCAGAAGGTTTGTTATTTCTCCCCTCTAACTGACCCAAGTTTTCCTGGGGTTTCCCTGCTATCAAGGTTGCCCCAGCAGGCAGTTGGATCGAGGCCAAACAGCCGCTGACGAGCTTTTTCTCCAGCGCTTTTTTCGCGATATACGTGGGCAACCAACCCGTATTTTGCACCACTAACCGGATGTGATAGGCATCTTGACCCAACGGCACGACAAGAGTTTCGCAGATTTCCAAGCGCGGCGAAATCAGCAAATGCCAAACCAGCCATCTGGGAAACCGAGCAACTTCTGCTTCTAAGAGTTTCGTGGGAGGATTGCGCCAGGTATACAGCTCGTTCCAACCGCCGAGTTCGATAGGGCCGAGTTGGGGATGCTCGAAGGAGTACCAATCGACGTAACCTTGTCCGTTCAGTTGCTCGTCATTCCAGCGCAACATCTTGAAGTCATCTTCCAACGAATGCTGCCGAAACCAATCGATGTAGTGGTAGTCTGCGATTCCGGCCTGGCGCATGGGACTCCAAATCTCAACAGTCCAGGCAAAAACGCCTTGCCCTTCGTACATCCAGTCATCAAACGCGCCGGTTAAATGTTCTTTTGGGTTACTGCGGAAGTCGTGGAAAACGGAAATGGCTGGATAGTCGGTGAGTTGCGTTCCTTTGGCCGCGATCGCGCTGTAGGTTCGGAAATCTTCGACGGGAAACTCGTCATCACTTTGATAGCTGTAGGGACGCAGAAGAACGCCACTCATGGTGTGGAAGGCAACAGCTCCCGTAATATTGGGACGATCGGCGATAAACTGTACGAGCGATCGCACTTCAGATTCAGAAGCAGGGTAGGGGCCGGCCCCATGTTGCTCGTACTCCTGTCGCCATTTGGAGGGAAAATTGCGGTTAAAATCCAGCCCTTCTGGAGGGGGATTGGCAGGAATGAGAGCGCCATCGTAATTTTCAATCCGGCCCTCCGGCAGCAAGCGATAGTACTCTCCCCCCGTTTCTGCGGGTTCTCGCGGAACCATCAAGCGCGGATCGTCTGCGGAGACTTTCCACGCGCCATTCGCATCGGGAATTCGCATCATTAAGATGCGTCCATCGCCATCAATATCCTCGCTAACCAGACCCTCGCGGAGGCGATCGCGGTGTGGATAAATTCGAGTGCCAGACCGGATAAACTTGGGCGAGTCTGCCAACGCCAATTCGGCCCCGTCGGGATTGGCACGCGGACAAATGTAGAACGCTCTCGTGTCGAGACAGCGAGCGATCTCCGCATCCGATCCGTAGTGTTTGAGGAGAAACTGGAGCAAGTAAAGACAGGCACTAGAAGCGGCCAGCTCAGTGGCGTGAATGTTACCATCGACCCACAGCGCGGGTTTTTCTGCTGCCTCCCCCGTTTCCCGGTTTGTCACCGCCAGCAGCCAAATCTCTCGCCCTTCGTAGCTCTTGCCAATACTTTCAAGGGCAACAAGTTGGGGAAATTGCGCGGCACAGTCCCTGAGGACGCGCGTGAGTTCCTCGTAGCGGTAGTAGCGGTCAAAGAGAACCTCTGGCATAGTAGCGATCGCCGCCTAACAGCGGGGGAAGAGCAAGGATTGGGAAAGTCCTGAAGATGTTAGATTTTTGGAACGATTGTTTCTGGAAAACACGAGCCAGAACGAATCACATCCCCATAATCTCGTATCCCGCATCCACATACAGCACTTGTCCCGTAATGCCGCTAGAGAGGTCGCTACAGAGAAAGGCAGCCGTATTGCCCACTTCTAGTTGCGTCACCGTACGGCGCAAAGGCGCCACTTCTTCGACATGGCGCATCATATCGAGAATGCCGCCTACGGCCGAGGAAGCGAGGGTGCGGATCGGCCCGGCGGAAATTGCGTTGACGCGAATATCACTCGGCCCCAACTCGGCCGCCAAGTAACGCACGCTCATCTCTAACGCTGATTTGGCCACGCCCATCACGTTATAGTTTGGGATTACCTTGACCCCGCCCAAGTAACTAAGGGTGACGATGGAACCGCCTGCATTCATCAACGGTTTTGCGGCTTTTGCCAGACGAGAGAGAGAGTAGCTGCTAATTTCGAGGGCGGTCTTAAACCCCTCTCTGGAGGTCGCGCTAAACTCGCCGGATAAATCTTCTTTGTTGGCAAAGGCAAGACAGTGAATGAGAATGTCAAATCGCCCCCATTTCTCCTCAACTGCAGCAAAGAGCGCATCGATTTGCTCGTCATTCTGCACATTACAAGGTAAAAAGAGAGTGGGGTTGAGAGGTGCTTCTACGAGTTCTCGAACTTTCTTCTCAAAGCGGCCTTTGTCATCCGGCAAATAGGTAACTCCCAGTTCTGCTCCTGCTTTGTGTAGCTGTTGGGCAATGCCCCAAGCAATAGAGCGGTTGTTGGCAATCCCCAGAACGAGGGCCTTTTTTCCAGTCAAATTCAGCATAGTTTATCGACGAAAGTTTGAGTCAAAGCGATCGCATTTTCCCTCAAAATTTGGGGCGTTTTTTCAACAGAACCCAGAGGTTTAACAGGGGAATCGTACCACGAGTTGAGTCTGTTTTTGGGAGAGTGCAAGAGACGCGAGCGGGTTGAGTCGAATTTCGAGATTCCCTTTGTGTTAAACTGAGCCAATTTACCTTACGGGGTAGCTAAAACTTTCCCAAAATTGAACCGTATTGCTGGATAAAGCGACTAAGATAAAAGCTCGTCCGCAATACAAATTGCAAATATTTGCTAGCAAGCGTGTAATGGAATTGTCTGCATCCCAAGATCGAACTTTAGCCTCTGTCTTCCGTCAAATTGGCAGCGGATCTTTCCCACCGGTGGTTGAAAGCTGCGACCGAGGCAAAACTATTTTTTTCCCTGGCGATCCCGCAGAACGGGTTTATTTTTTGCTCAAAGGAGCGGTGAAGCTCTCTCGAGTTTACGAAGCGGGCGAGGAGATTACGGTGGCCTTGCTGCGAGAAAACAGCGTTTTTGGCGTGTTATCCTTCATTACCGGCCAGCGCTCCGATCGCTTTTACCATGCCGTTGCCTTCACCCCAGTCGAGCTGCTTTCAGCTCCCATTGAGCAGGTGGAGAAGGCTCTCCAAGAAAACCCAGAGCTGGCGATGTTGATGCTGCGGGGATTGTCTTCGCGCATTTTGCAAACGGAGATGATGATTGAAACCCTGGCCCATCGGGATATGGGATCGCGACTGGTGAGTTTTTTGTTAATTCTTTGTCGGGATTTTGGCGTGCCGACGGACGAGGGCATTCGCGTTGATTTGAAATTGTCCCACCAAGCGATCGCGGAAGCAATTGGTTCGACTCGCGTGACGGTGACCCGCTTGTTGGGCGATTTGCGACAGGAGCAAATGATTTCGATTCACAAGAAAAAGATTACCGTTCGCAACCCCGTGGCCCTCAGCCAGCAGTTTACCTGAGTTCGGAGTTCAGAGTACTGCTATCGCAGAAGCAAGCTACAGAGTTCAGAGTTTCGAGTGATAACTTTCTCCCCAATTCCCCAATTTTCCTTGTCTCCCTACTCCCTTGCCTTTTGCTTTTACCCAGCAAAAGTTTCAGGTAATTCACGTGAGACGTGAGTTCGGGGTGATGCCTGAAGTTTCTGAAGGAGATGGCGATGGTTACGAGTGCGGCAGTTCTGATTGCAGCCATGTTGCTGTTGGGCGGTTTGCTGGCCGTTCTGGGCGATCGCTTAGGCACAAAAGTGGGGAGAGCGAGGATGAGGGTATTGGGCCTGCGTCCCCGACACACGGCGACGGCGATCGCGCTGCTGACGGGAGTGGCGATCGCGGCAACCACCCTAGCTTTACTGTTTGCGTTGAGCAAACCGCTACGACTGGGCGTTTTCGCCATTGACGATCTCCTCAAAGACACTCGCATCGCTCAAGGAGAACTGAGCGGGGTCAAAACGGAAAAAAGCAAAGTCGAGCAGGATCTAGCCCAATCTCAGCAGCAGTTGAAGCAAACAACGCAGCAGCTCAAAACCCTGCAAGCAAAACTCCAGACCTTGCAAGAAGAGCGCAATCGCCTCATCGAGGAGCGAAATAATTGCTTGAAGATTTCTTATAAGCGATAAGCTATCAACAAGCTCAAGACAGCACGGTGAGGAGATTCGGGAGATGATGACAAGTGCTGCTGTTCTGATTGCAGCAGTTTTACTACTGGGAGGTTTGCTGGCCGTTCTGGGCGATCGCTTAGGGAGCAAAGTGGGGAAAGCGAGGTTGAGGTTGTTCGGCCTTCGCCCCCGACAGACGGCGACAGTTGTCAGCATTCTGACAGGAACGGTCATTGCCGCTTCGACATTGGGCGTTCTCTTCGCCTTAAGCAAATCCCTCCGTCAAGGGGTTTTTAAGCTCGATGAGATCCTCACCCAACAAAGAGAGGCTGAGGCTGAGTTAAATCAAGCGAAGATGTCGAGAGTTGATGTCGAGCGCGCTTTAGTCCAAGTCACTCAAGAGAAAACTCAGGCGGAGCAAGGACTGGTCAAGTCCCAAGAATTATTTAGCCGCAAAAATCAACAACTCAATCGCCTCAACCAAGCGGTTAAAGGACTCCGAACCGAACGACAGCAAATTGTCGGGCAAAAAAATAAACTTCTACAGCAACGCGGCCAACTGCTCGAGCGCATTCCCGAACTGAAATCTTTGGTGCGCGTGCGGGAGGAAGAACTCGATCGGCGACAAACTCGCTTGCAAGAGTTGCGCGCGCAGCGTCAAGAGTTGCAAGCAGAACTGAACGATCGCGATCGGTTGGTCAACGACCGAGATCGCGCGATCGCTCAACTGGATGAGGCGATTGACAAGCGCGATCGCGCCATACGAGAAAAAGCAGCCGAGCTAGACCGACTGGAACAACAGTTCAACGTCCTGCGCCAGCGTACGAAGTTACTCGCCCAAGACTATCAAGGGTTGCGCGAAGGGACTGTTGCGATTGCGCGGGGCCAGGTCTTAAGTTTTGCGGCCTTTCGAGTCGTTAATGCTAACGCGGCGCGCGAGGCAATCGAAACGCTGTTGCGAGAAGCGAATCGAGCGGCAATTTCTGCAACTCAACCCGATAGCTTAAGTGCCAGCGAGCGAGTGGTGCAAATTCCGCTCTCTCAGGTCGAACAGTCGATCGAAAAAATTAGCGACGGACAAAATTATGTGGTGAGAATTTTAGCGATCGGCAATTTTGTTGAAGGCGAGAAACCCATTTTTGGGGCGATTGATATTGCGCCCAACCAAAAAATCTTTCGAGTGGGGGAGGCGATCGCGACGCTGCCGATCGAACCGTTCACCACAACCCCAGAGCAAATGCAGGAACGCCTTGACTTGCTCCTGGCCTCCTGCCAGTTTCGGGCCCGTCGGGGAGGATTGCTCGGAGAGATCCAAGTGGAGGAGGGGCGTATTTTTACCCTCACCCGCTTTATCGAGCGGATGATTGCAGCGCCCCAGTCTTTTGACAGAATTCAAGCGATCGCGCTGGAAAATACCTATACTGCCGGGCCTCTAAAATTAAGATTGGTGGCTTGGCAAAAGGGCAAAGTTGCCTTTACGACCTAACACAGATTGAATTCGCGCCGGGAGGATGTCACGAAGTGCATATCGGGATAAATGCGATGATTCTAGGGTTCGATCCGGGACGGGACAAGTGCGGGATTGCGGTGATGGATCGCAGCGAGCAATTGCACTACCACCAAGTTGTCAGTTCGGCCGAGGCGATCGCAACGATTCAATCGCTCTGCCAGCAATTTGCCATTGAGCGGGTGGCAATGGGAAATCAAACCACGGCTAAAAGTTGGAAGGCGAAAATCGAACCCATTCTTCCCGACGACGTTCCCATTGTCATGGTTGACGAGCGCTATAGCTCCCTCGAAGCGCGCGATCGCTACTGGCAAATGTATCCTCCCAAGGGCCTCATGCGCCTCGTTCCCCAAGGAATGCGCCTTCCTCCCCGTCCCGTTGACGATCTAGTAGCCGCGATCTTAATCGAGCGCTATTTGCACAGCGAAACCCCCAACACCTGAATTACGCCTAATGTTTATTTAGAGCTTCCAAACCCGAATCTACCGTTGCCTATTGCCTATTGCCTACTCCCTATTCCCCATTCCCTACTCCCTACTCCCAGCAAAGGTTTGAGAAATAACCTTCAAAGTTATGCGACCGTTTTCTTGCCGAACCGCTGAGTACGGGAACCCGTCCCTACAATCTCAAAAAATCCACGCCATGATGGAATTAGAGGGTTTGACGTTTCAACCCTGATTCTTAGCTGCTTTTAAGGCCAGCTTAGATCTCTTTAAGGAAGAGAAGAAATACTGAGATCGTCAGGAGGTTTGAACTTTTTTCCCTTTACGCACGTCTACGTATGTACTAGGATGGAGATAATACGAAGTCGTTATGACTTTAAGAGAGTTCAAATTGGACAAACAACTCATTGCTTCTACCTTGACTAGCGCGATGCTTTCGATCTATTCCCCTTCCCTCAAACGGGAGAACAATATCATCTCTTGTTAAAGGGCGACCCTGTTGTTGCTTATTTACGGAGTTATTACTGTAAAATGCCCACTGCTAACATCGACATCACCACCCAAAAATCAGCCTTCTCCGTGGATATGGTTCGCACCTATCTTCACGAGATTGGTCGAGTTCCCCTGCTAACCCACGAACAGGAGATTGTTTATGGCAAGCAGGTTCAGAGAATGATGTCTCTGCTTAAAGAGAAAGAAAAACTCCAAGGGACGCTCAAGTGCGAACCGACCTTACAAGAGTGGGCCCGCCACCTGAAAATGGACGAATCCGAACTCCAGCGACTCTTGCAGCAAGGCGAAAGAGCCAAACAGAAGATGATCGAGGCAAATTTGCGCCTAGTGGTCGCGATCGCGAAGAAGTATCAAAAGCGCAACATGGAGTTTCTCGACCTCATTCAAGAAGGTAGTCTGGGGTTAGAGCGAGGCGTAGAGAAATTCGACCCAACGCGAGGGTATAAGTTCTCGACTTATGCTTACTGGTGGATTCGTCAAGCCATTACCCGCGCGATCGCCCAACAAGCTCGCGCCATTCGCCTTCCCATCCACATCACCGAAAAACTCAACAAAATCAAACGAGTTCAGCGAGAACTGTCGCAACAATTAGGGCGCAGCGCAACCTCCAGTGAAATTGCCCAAGAGTTAGACCTAGAACCCAAACAAATTCGCGATTACCTTAGCATTGCGCGCCAGCCCATTTCCCTCGACGTGCGCGTGGGTGACAACCAAGACACCGAGCTGTCAGATCTCTTAGAAGACGACGGCATTTCGCCAGATAAGTACATTACCCAGGAGTCTCTGCGCCAAGACTTAAACAATTTGCTCGCGGAATTAACGCCCCAACAGCGGAGCGTTTTATCTCTGCGCTACGGGTTAGAAGATGGTAAAGAGCTATCTTTAGCCAAAGTTGGCAAACAACTCAATCTCAGTCGCGAGCGCGTGCGCCAGCTCGAACAGCAAGCTCTCAAGCACCTGAGACGACTGCGCTCTAGAGTGCGAGAGTACCTCGTTGCTAGCTGAGATTGATAGGGGGACTAATAACTGTTCGCGCTTGTCCTCCTTGTCCCCCACCCCCACTTCCCCAATTCCCAACTCCCTCGCTGTCAGGCCCTGATGACTGAAGCTAGCGATCGCTCTGTAGGATGGATTGAAGCATGAAACCCATCAGCCAAAAGTCGTGCGAGGAATTTGCACGAAGAGGGCGCACGCGGAGGATGTTGAAATGAGGGTGGTTGCCAAAGGAAAATGGCGATCGCACTTTTGCCATGATGAAGGGAGATCGACAGCGATCGCTATTCTAACTTTCGATAAACATAACGTCGATGCCTAATACCAAAAATTTAAAGTCCTGACATATATAAAGATTCCAAAATCCAATGCTAGCCCGTTAAACTACCGATAATTTCTTGTGACAAATATCTCAATATTTTATCAACTTTTTCTCTTAAAGAGTCTAAAGATTCGCAGAGTGTCCAAGCTAAATCTTGTTTGAGATATTCCCAAAATCTTTCAATGGCATTAACTTCAGGACAATCAGGAGGCTGAAAAAACAACTTGATATTCTCAGAGATTTCTACTTCTTCACTAATATGAGCAGGAGTATTATCAAGAAGTATGATCAATAATTTTGTGAGAAACTTTTGAGAAAGTAAAGATAAATATTGATTAAAACAAGCAGCGTCTCGGTGAGAGAATTCATAGAAAAAACTACGCCCTTCTTTTGGTTCTACTGCCCCATATAGCCAAAAACATTGAAAATTAAATTTATGAATATCTACGGGCTTTACCCCTTTAAGTGTTATTCTTTGACGCTGGATAGTATGCAAACCCAACCGAGTCTCGTCACTGCACCACAAAGTGACTTTTGAGTAACGATTAATTAAATCACATTCTTTGCTTAGCAAGGCTTTTAGCTTCCCTTAACTCTTGTTGTAATTTAGAGACCTCCTCTATTGTTAATTTTTTTGGTCTTCCCGTTTTCGGTCTTTCTTTGAGTAGTTCGTCAATTCCTGAACTTCGATAAATTTTCAACCAACGATAAATTGTTCTTTCTGTTCTACCCACAAGAACAGCTAAATGTCTGACCGTTTCGACCGCACCGATTTTCCAGAGATATAAGCTCTGAACCTTAGCAAAGCCCAAGGCAGTTTTTTGCTGATTCATCAGTTCTAATAATCTTTGAGGAGATTCAACAATATTTAGTTTGGCAACTCCAGTCATCGTTGTTTACTTTTTTGGCTTTTGATTTAAGTATGACACTATTTTTGATTTTTGGTATTAGCCCCACTGCGGGTGCAAGTTGAACATGCAATTCGACGGCTGAAGAGTTTTCGGATTTTCTCAGGGTGCTACCGGAACCGCAGAAAACGTTTGAGTTTGCGTCTCAATCTCATTGCTGGGATTCTCAACTTTGAACTGGCACACTCTTCTTGATTCATGCAGAAGGTCTATTGACTTCCTCAATGCAGGAGGCGGATTGTATGCAATGGCTGAAAGATTAATTTGCAATCTACAGAGACGTTGCGGACGCGATCTTGATGTTTCATGGGTAGTTTGTGGGTTTGGCGATTAAAGTCTACCAGGTCATCCCGTCCGCACTTTTGATGCAACAATGCCGAATCGAACTGCAATCTCTATTCTTGTTTTTGTCTGTTTGATTTGGGTTGATTTCCAACCAAGGAAGGTGTTGCTTAGCCGCAGCTACAGTATTGAAACCTGCAGCTTTCTCCCCTCAAATTTTTTTGATTCAATTTAAGTCTCAAACCAAGTTGAGTTGATATGAATTTTTGACAGTGATTTTATCAGAAATAACTCAGTAAAAATTAAGTAAAGCTTTGGTTCAATGGAATAGATTGAGCTATTCCCCAAAAGAACCGAAACATGGCGTTCATGACCAATCTAAAAACAATCTCCTCTATTGCTTTGGGTTTGGGGGTAAGTTTGTGGTTGCAAGGGTGCAGCCAAACACCTCCTTCTAATGCTTCTAGTGAAAATGCGTTGCAGGGCAAATTAACGGTTACCGGATCGAGTACAGTTGCCCCTTTAACCAGCGAAATGGCCAAGCAGTTTGAAGCGGAAAACCCAAATGTGCGAATAGATGTGCAGACGGGGGGATCTTCGCGAGGACTTGCGGATGCGTCCCAAGGGTTAGCCGATATCGGTATGGTTTCTCGCACTCTTAAAGAGGCGGAAGCAAAGGAATTGCAAGGTTTTGTTGTGGCCCGAGATGGCATTGGCATCATCGTCCATACCGACAATCCCGTGGCTGAAATGAGCGACGAACAAATCGTGCAAATTTACAACGGCGAGATTGAAAACTGGCAAGCAGTTGGGGGGAAAGATGCCCCGATCGCGGTTGTGAATAAAGCGGAGGGGCGCTCGACTTTAGAATTGTTTCTCAAGTACTTCAAGCTGGAAAATGCCGAGATTGAAGCCGATACGGTGATTGGCGATAACCAGCAGGGAATTAAAACGGTGGCGGGAAATCCCAACGCGATCGCTTACGTTTCCATTGGCAGTGCGGAATACGAAATCGAACGCGGCGTTCCAATTAAATTGCTGCCGGTTGGCGGTGTAGCTGCGAGTACGGAAACCGTGCAAGATGGCAGTTTTCCCCTGTCTCGTTCCCTCACGTTGGTGACGAAGGCGGAACCGACGGGGTTGACCCAAGAATTCCTAGAATTTGCCCAGTCAGAGGAGGCCCATGACCTTATCCGAGAACAAAACTTCATTCCTCTTGAGGCGGTTGAAGGTGGCGAGTAGGCAGGGCGATCGCCTCTTGCTGTGGACGTTGAGAGGTGTGGGCGCGATCGCGGGGGCCATTTTGCTCTTGATTGCCATTTTCCTTGTCCTTGAAGCCCTGCCCGTCCTGCGCGATGTGGGGATTGCTCGCTTTTTCACCGACCCCTCTTGGAACCCCGCAGAAGGGCGCTACAACCTCACCCCGATGCTGTGGGGAACCCTGTTTGTGACGGCGGGTTCGGTACTGGTGGCAACGCCTGTAGGCATTGGTTCGGCCCTATTTTGTCAATACTATGCCCCTAGGGGGATTTCGCAGTGGTATCGACGGCTAATTGAGTTACTGGCGGGGATTCCTTCGGTAGTGTATGGGTTCTGGGGATTGGTTGTCCTCGTGCCGCTGATTAATCGCCTCCACCCGCCGGGAACCAGTTTGCTGGCAGGGATTGCGATTTTGACGCTGATGATTTTACCCACGATTGCGTTGGTGGCCGATGCTAGTTTTGCTGCCATTCCGTCTGAATATTTGCGAGGGGCAACTGCTTTGGGTTTGTCTCGCTGGGGAACCATTGTTAATGTTGTCTTTCCGGCAGCGCGATCGGGGTTGTTGGCGGGGGTGGTGTTGGAAACCGGACGCGCGATCGGGGAGACGATGGCGGTTTTGATGGTGTGCGGGAATGTGGTTCAAACTCCCCACAGCATTTTCGACCCGGTTCGCACTTTGACGGCAAATATTGCGCTGGAAATGGCCTATGCGCTGGGGAATCATCGTTCGGCTTTGTTTGTCAGCGGTTTGGTGTTGCTGGGGGCGATCGTGGTGTTGGTCGTGTCTGTGGAGGTGCAGGGGTAAAAACCACAGAGACGCAGAGGCACAGAGAGGGGGAGAGTTTTGAGAATGAGTCTTGATTTGCCGGAATTTGAAGTGCGTTGAGAAATCATAATGCTTGCTAACAGTTCCTCTACTTCTAACAATTGCGATCGCTTTGCGACTGTCCTCATTTGGGCGGTGGTTCTGGGGGTCGCGGGGATCTTTGCTTGGATTGTTGGGGACATTATTTGGCACGGAATCGGACAAGTTAACTGGGAGTTTCTCACCACTGCCCCTCGCAACGCCGGACGGGAGGGGGGAATTGCCTCTATTCTCGTTTCGACTCTCCTGATTTTAGGGGTTTGTCTTGCGGTTGCCGTGCCGTTGGGCGTTGGAACTGCGATTTTACTGGCAGAGTTTACCGACTCGGAAAACGGTTTTGGGCGGTTGGTGAGGCACAGTTTGGATGTGCTGGCGGGCGTTCCGTCGATTGTCTTTGGTCTGTTTGGCAATGCGTTCTTTGCCAAAACCTTGGGACTGGGATTTTCGATCTTGTCTGGTGGGTTGACCCTCGCTTGCATGGTACTCCCGATCTTGATTCGATCGGCTGAGGCGGGGTTGCGGGGGGTTCCCAATGAGTATCGCCTGGGGGCTGCGGCCCTGGGGTTATCGCGAACGGCGACCTTGCGATCGCTCCTTCTACCAGCGGCAATGCCGGGATTGCTAGCAGGTTTGATTCTGGGAATTGGCCGCGCGATCGCAGAAACGGCCGCCCTCATTTTCACCAGCGGCTACGTCGATCGAATGCCTACTTCTCTCCTTGACTCCGGACGTTCCCTTTCCATTCACATTTTCGACCTGTCGATGAATATTTCTGGCGGCGATGCCAACGCCTACGGGTCTGCTTTTGTTCTCATTGCCTTGCTGTTGGGGATTAACTCCACGGCTGCTTGGCTGGGCGAGCGCCTTCGTCCGTAACCGATTCCGGGCGCAATGCCTGCCCCCTACAACTTACGCATGATGATGACATTCTCTCAAACTCCAACCACCCAAACGCTTGCCGCCCAATCGTTGCCGCTCATCCAGACGCAACAGTTAAGCCTGCACTACGGTTCCAAACCCGCGTTCCAAGCGGTTACCCTGCCCATAGCCGCCGGACAAATTACCGCTTTGGTGGGGCCCTCTGGCTGCGGGAAAAGCAGCTTTCTCTCGTGCCTCAACCGCCTCACAGACCTGATTCCCGGCTGTCGGGTGTTGGGACGCATTCAGTTCGGGACGCAAAATATTCTCGACCCCAAACTCGACACTCAGTTGTTGCGCCGTCGCGTTGGGGCCATCTTCCAACGTCCCAATCCTTTCCCCTTCTCAATTTGGAAGAATATCGCCTTTCCCCTTAGGGAACACGGCATCAAAGACCGGGCGCAAATAGACGCGATCGCGGAAACCGTGCTGCGCGATGTGGGACTGTGGGACGAAGTGAAAGACCGCCTCAAAGATAGCGCCCTCAAGCTCTCTGGCGGACAGCAGCAGCGCCTCTGCATTGCCCGGACTCTGGCCCTGCAACCGGAAGTTCTCCTTCTCGACGAACCCTGTAGCGCCCTCGACCCCATTTCTAGTGGTATTGTCGAGGACTTAATTCTGCGGCTGCGCCAGCACTATACTCTGTTAGTCGTGACTCACAATCTCGCCCAAGCCAAGCGTATCGCCGATACAGTCGCCCTTTTTTGGGTAAAAGAAGGTAGCGGGCGTTTAGTCGAATTGGGAACGACGCAGCAAATCTTTGAATCGCCCCAAGATCCCCTAACGGCTGCTTATATAAGCGGTGCGAGGGGTTAAGAGTCGCGTTACTTCGAGGTCATCGTCCACACACCGTCCCAATTTTCGGCGGGCGGTTCGAGGATAAAGTGTTGGCAGCGATCGATGTGCAAGCTTGCTGCTTTGTCTTTGCGATCGATTTCTAAGATCGTTGCGAAATAAGTCAAAGCAAGAGAAAAGTTCTTGTTCGAGTAATATTCCCGCCCTTTGTGATACAGTTCGATAATCTTTTCTTTCTCCGGCGAAATTGAGACTTTCGAGTTCTCAACCAACTCATACACGCCGACGGGCTGCGTTTTTCCTTTAACGCGAATGCGATCGAGTTCGCGCACGGTAATGTGTTCTTTACACTGCTTATATGTATTTTCGCTAATCACAATATCGCAGCCGTACTGCTTGCTCGCCCCTTCCAGTCGCGAACTCAGGTTTACGCCATCGCCGATCGCCGTAAATTCCATCCGCTTGCTCGACCCAATATTGCCGCTGATCACCGAACCGGAGTTGATGCCAATGCCAATGCGAATGGCATCTTTCTTCTCTTTAACGCGACAGGCATTAAATTCCGCAAGGCGGTGGCGCATCTCTAGCGCGCTTTGCACTGATTTCCAGGCGTGATCTTTAAGGGGGAACGGCGTGCCAAACACCGCCATCATTGCATCGCCAATGTACTTATCTAAGATGCCTTTGTGGTTGAAGACCGCCTCAACCATCGACTCAAAATACTCATTGAGCATTTGCACCACTTCTTCGGCCTGCAATCTTTCGGTGAGGGAGGTGTAGCTACGGATATCAGAGAAGAGAACGGAGACTTCGCGGCGATCGCCCCCTAACTGAAGTTCTCCCCCTTCGAGTAACTGTTCCGCTAACTCCTGGTTCATATAGCGGTACATCGTACTCTTGAGGCGTTTCTCGTCGCTAATATCGTCCATCACGACTAACACGCCGTTAACTTTTTGCAAGTCATCGGGGTCGCAGATGGAGTTAATTGAAAGGTTGACGCTGTGTTCTTCCCCCGCAGCCGAAATCAGGGGCTGATCGGGGTAGTATTGCCCGCGTTCTTTCTCTTCGGTGGGATTGAGTGACTTCGCGAACCATTCGGAAAATTCGCCTTTGCGGGCCGCATCGCTTTTGTCGGCAATCTCTTTGCTCTTAATTTCCACCAAGTCGCTCATGGGTTTGCCTTCGAGGGGATTTTCTTCACCAACAAATCCGAGCAACTCTTTCGCTTTCTCGTTGGCAGCAATAATAATTCCATTTTTATCGGTGGAGATCACCCCATTGGTCAGACTGCGGAGGATGTCCCGCTGCATTTGCTCTTGTTGCTTAACCCGGTTGAAAAGCTGGGCATTTTGTAGGGCAACACCCGCTTGGATATTGAACGCTTGCATGAACTCCTGATCGCTGCGACCGAAACTTGCTTTCCAGCACTCCGGGGCCTCCGGCCAGTTGGACGGATCGTAAGGAGGATAGTTGCCTTGTTTAATTTTGTTAACCAGTTGGGTCACGCCAATGAGCTTGCCATCGGAGTTGAAAACAGGCATGCAGAGTAAGCTACAGGTGCGATATTTAGTATTTTCGTCTGTTTTTTTTGCATTTTCGCCGTCTTCGTGCTTATAAGCATCAAAGGGAATGTTAAGCACTTCCCCTGTCTCTCCCACATGACCGGCAAATCCCACGCCGATGGGACAGGTGAGAGCCAGCATTTTGCCATTGGGGAGTTTAATCTTCGTCCACAGTTCGTTTTTCTCCTCATCAATGAGCCACAGGGTGCTGCGATCGGCATTCATCAATTTCTTGGCCGCATCCATCACCGTGTTGAGCGTCACTTCGAGATCGAGATTGCCCTTACTCAAGGAGTTGGTCGCTTCGATCAGCGCATTGGCGGCCCGCTGTCGCTGGGTTGCTTTATAAAAAGAGCGAGAGGATTCTAGAATTAAGCGAATGGAGGGGGCAAATTCCTCGAAGAGCTTGATGTCATCATCGGTAAAGCCCTTGTGGGAAACTCTTTCTTCTAGAGCCGTATCCGGATCGCTGGGAGATTTTAATTTGTTGAGAAGTTGCACCACGGCGACCAATTCCCCCTGTTCGTTGAGGAGGGGGAGGGCAATCATGCTATAGGTGCGATAGTTATTCTTTTCGTCAAACTTTTTAGCAGCGGCGGAACGCGGGTCGTCGTAAAAGTCGTAGGGAATGTTAATGACTTCTTGGAACTGAGCCACCTGACCGGCAATTCCCACCCCCACGGGAACGCGAATTTCGATCGGCCGGCCGTCGCTCCCTTTCGCCACAATTGACCACAGTTCGTCCTGGTCATCGTCGAGGAGAAAGATGGTGGTGCGATCGGCTCCGAGCAATTCCCCAGTTTTGAGGGTGATGGAGCGCAGCATATCGTCGAGGATGGCATCAAACCCTTGGCTGTCGAGCAGGCTGTCGAGCATGGACAGGGTTTGGTTGACGACTTCCAGCTTTTGTTGAACATCTTGAACAACTCCTTTGAAGCGATCGCGGTTCAGGGGAGCCAGGAAACTGGAAAAGCTTCCTCCCGTTGTCACAATGGCACTAGCCGACGAATTCGCGGCAGGGGTGCCGTTTTGCCCTTCACCCTCAGGCGTAACATCGATGGTTTGCCCGGTGTGTTCCATGATCGTGGGGTCAGGAGATGCAGCAGTCATATCTCTTCAAAGAGGTTGGGTTGGGAGTAAGGATTGGGGATGGATGAGAGAATTCTATTGATTTTACTCTCAAGCTTATGTTATCGGATAAACAGTTGGGAGAATGATTCCTCAAGTTTACTCTCTCCATTTCTTGGGGACATTAGTACAAGCTTAATGGCAGGTTATTGACATCGAGCGTTAGGAAATAGAGCGAGGTTGCTTGCGGCCGGCGGCCCGAGCGAGTAGAGATTCGGCAAAGGCGATCGCGTCTTGGGTGGAGTTTCCCCCGGCGAGTTGAGCGAGTTCTTGGCGGCGAGTTTGATGGTTTTGGAGTTGGGTGACGCGCACGACAGTCCGTAGATCGGTCATTGCGAGAGCCTCTGATTCGCGATCGCTACTTCTCTTACTATTCCCATTTCTGCTGCCGACAGTAACAGGTTGAGCCGGAGCGTCAATAATTTGTTTGTCCACGCGGAAGTGAGCGTCGGCCATGGCCGCGACCAGAGGTTGGTGGGTGACGCACAGGACTTGGAAGTCGCGGCTGAGGTGATGAAGTTTTTCGGCGATCGCGCCGGCCACTTTCCCCGATACCCCCGCGTCAATTTCATCAAAAATTAGGGTTCGCTGGCGGGCCTCGGCCTGGGACAAGCAAGCTTTCAAGGCCAGAAGGAAGCGACTCATTTCACCCCCAGAAGCAGTCTCGCTCAAGGGTTGAGCGCTTTCGCCTGGGTTGGGACTGAAGTAATAAACAACGCGATCGCGCCCCGTACTGCTCTCGGAGGTGGGGACAATGCGACATTCAAACTGCACTTTCTCCATCGCGAGCGGTTTCAATTCTTCGATCAGCGTTTTCTCCAGGCGAGTTGCTGCGGTTTGCCGGTCTTGAGTCAGCTTGACGCTGGCTTGTTCAAACTCCTCCCTCGCGCAGCGATAGTCTTGCTCTAAGGCTTCGAGGGATTGGCTGCTGTGGGTGAGGTCTTCGAGTTCGGCTTGCAGCTTTTGGGCGTAGGCGATCGCATCTCCCAGTTCCGGCCCGTACTTGCGGCAGAGATGCTTGAGCAGGCGAAGGCGTTCTTCCACCTCAACCAATCGTTCTGGCTCGGATTCTAGCCCTGCCCCGTAACTATAGATCTGTTTTCCTGCTTCAACCACCTGAGTCTGCGCCTCTCTCACGAGGTCGAGCAACAGTTCGAGCTGGGAATCGTAGGCAACCATATCGGTTAAAATAGCTTCCGCTTGCCCCAACAAATCCGCACCAGCAGGCGCTCCCGTATCGTTTTGATAGAGAACTTGGTAGGCTTGATAGCTCTGTTGTTGCAGCTCGACGATGTGGAAGAGGCGATCGCGCTCTCGTTCGAGGGCCAGCAACTCGTCGGGATCTTTTAGATCGGCAGCATTGAGTTCCTGCAGTTGATATTTGAGCCAATCCAGGCGTTGCAATCGTTCTTGCTCCGACTGCTTGCGACTCTCCAGCGCTTTTTCGGCTTTTCGGCAGCTTTCGTACAAGCGAGTCACTTGCCCTCGCCGTTCCAGGAGCGCTTGGCCACCGTAGATATCCAACAATTCCCGCTGGTTTGCCGGAACCATAAGCTGTACGGTTTGCCCTTGAGCGGCAATTTCCACCAGCAGATCGCGCAGTTGTCCCATGAGCTTGCGGTTGGCTAGGATGCCATTAATCCGCATCCGCGATCGCAAACTTCCCTGAGACACTTTCATCTCCCGACTGCAAACCACGCTCCCATCATCGAGTAACTCGATTTCCTGTGCTTGCAACCACTCGCAAACGCGATCGCTCAGCGCAAATGTTGCTTCCACCAATCCTCGCTGGCTCCCCGTCCGCAGCAAGCGGCTGCTGGCCGTTCCCCCCAACGCTACGTCAATTGCATCGAGGATAATTGATTTTCCGGCTCCCGTTTCCCCCGTCAGTACATTCAAACCCGGCCCGAACTCCTGTTCCAAGCGGTCAATCAAGGCAAAATTCTCAATTCGCAAAGACAGCAACATTCAATAAAGTTCGCGATTGAAACGATGCCCAAATTTTACCTTTACAGAGGCGATCGCCGCTTAATAGGCAATAGGGTTCAGTCATCAGTTGGGGAATTGGGGAATTGGGGAGAAATTCATCACTCAAAACTCTGAACTCAAAACCCATAACTCTGAACCCTGTAGCTTGCTTCTCCGAAGGAGTACTCTGAACTCTGAACCCCGAACTCCGAACCTCTATTGTTACAATACTTTACTAAAGGGGGTAAGATTTTTGGAAACCCCCGCTTCGATCCCCCGTTCCCTATCCCCAAACCAAAAGTGTCTCAAGTTTCCGCTGGCATCAACTCCAACGCTCTCGATCGCGTCCCGGCCAATCAGTTGCAGCCCGCCGCAACCTTTCCCGCTCCTGGAGCTTACAACCCCGATGCCATCAACGCCTACTACCGCAAGCGCCCCTTCGCTGTCCTGAGTCGCTTAGCAAGTGCCCTCACAACCTGTGGTGGATTTGCCTTGAGTTTGTGGTGGGATAAAGTCAGAGGCAAAGTTGAAGCCAATCAGCAACGGCGAGCCATTCAACTGCGCGAGAAACTCACCGCCCTCGGCCCCACCTATATCAAAATCGGACAAGCCCTCTCCACCCGCCCCGACCTCGCTCCCGCAGTCTATTTAGAAGAACTAGCTCTCCTCCAAGACCAACTCCCCCCCTTCCCCAACGAAGTCGCCTATCAATTCATCGAAGAAGAACTCGGCGACACCCCCGACAACATCTACGCCGAACTCAGCCCTCACCCCGTAGCCGCAGCCTCCTTGGGACAAGTCTATAAAGGCAAGCTGAAAACTGGGGAAACGGTAGCTGTTAAGGTGCAGCGTCCCGACCTCATGAGTCGCATTAGCCTTGATATTTACCTCCTGCGTGTCTTAGCCAGTTGGGCCAAAAACAATCTCAAATTTGTCCGCAGCGACCTCGTGGCGATCGCCGACGAATTTGCCGGTCGCATCTTCGAGGAAATGGACTACGCTCAAGAAGGTCGCAACGCTGAGTTATTCGCCGAACTCTACGGCTATCTCCCCGAAATTTATGTCCCTCGCATCCATTGGGACTACACCGGCCGGCGCGTGCTAACCATGGAGTGGATTACCGGAACAAAACTCACCAACCTCCTCGAAGTCCAAGCAAAAGGCATTGATGCAACGCACCTTGTTGAAGTCGGAGTTGCCTGTTCCCTGCGACAACTGCTCGAACATGGCTTCTTCCACGCCGACCCTCACCCCGGCAATCTCCTCGCGACCCCCGATGGCAAGCTGGCCTATCTTGACTTTGGCATGATGAGCCAAATTAAACCCTATCAGCGCTACGGATTAATTGAAGCCGTCGTTCATGTCGTCAACCGAGATTTTGAAGCTCTAGCTCGCGACTATGTAAAGCTCGAATTTCTCACGCCAGACACCGACTTGCGCCCCATTATTCCAGCCTTAAACAATGTCTTTGGCAATGCCCTCGGAGCCAGCGTCGCCGAATTAAACTTCAAAAGCATCACCGATCAGATGTCGGCCATGATGTACGAATTTCCCTTTCGCGTTCCTGCCTACTACGCCCTAATTATTCGTTCCCTCGTTACCCTCGAAGGTATTGCTATTAGCATCGAACCCAACTTCAAAGTTCTCAGCAAAGCCTACCCTTACATTGCCAAGCGACTGCTTACCGACCCCTCTCCTCAACTGCGAACCTCTTTACGCGATTTGTTATTTAAAAATGGTAGTTTTCGCTGGAACCGCTTGGAAAACCTGCTACGTAATGCCCGAAATTCACCAGACTACGACATTGACAGTGTTATGAGCCAAGCTCTCGATTTTCTCTTTTCCGAACGTGGCGAATTCATTCGCGAGAAACTCGCTGATGAAATTATTAATGCTCTCGATCTGTACGGACGGCGATCGCTTTTTAATTTCTCCACAACAGTACGCCAACAGGTCGGAATGGCGGTAACCGAGATGTCATCAGAACTGCAAGAAAATTCTAAAGACTTGCAGCATCTTCAAAACATTTGGGAAATTTTGGAAGAGACTCCCGGTTTCGATCCGATGGCTTTACTACCATTGATTCCTCAAGTTTTAGCAAAATCAGAAACCCAAGCCATGGGACAAAAAATTGCTGGCGGACTCGTACAAAAAATTACCGCGAGGTTGATTCGGAGTCTTTTTTTAGAGTCAGAGGAACCGCAAAATGGCACAAAAGCGAACAAACCCCCTCAACCATCTTTACCTCCGGCCCCTCCCCGCTAACCAGCCCTGTCGCATGCAATGGAGGAGCAAGGGAATGGGAACATTAATTCAGCCTAGTCTTGCCGAACATTTCCTGCTCCCTCCCTATCCGTCACCGTTCAAACGCTAGCGGTTTCGGCAAACCGGATTTTCAGGTAGTCTTCTTCCATCTTTGCACCAGAGGGACTCAAAGCAGCAAGTGCTTGCGGCAGAACGAGATTGCGTCGATGATTGCCAATGCGAATATTCAGTTCGTCTCCCGTTTTATTTAACTGGATTTTGTCCTTGGCAATTCCGGGTAAATAGAGTTCGAGACTGTAACTCTCTGGGTTTTGAACGATGCGAATGGTATCTTCTTTGTAGTAAACCTGGGTTGGATCTTCGTCGGCGGCAAACAAGGTTTCTTTTAGTCTTTCTAGGGCCGCAAGTCCGCACATTTCTTCTGAATAGAGGGGGACTTCTTTGACGGGGAGCGGGTGAAAGTTCTCGTAAATTTCTTGCTTGTAAATCTTCTGGTTCTCTTTCCAGCGTTGGAAGAAGGGATCGGTGACTTGTTCGGGAATAATTCGATTGGCAACCACTAAATCTGTTGCCACATTATATAAGCTCAAATAAGCATGGGCCCGCAAGGATTCTTTGATCACCATTTTTTCGGGGTTGGTAACCAGACGCACGGAAGTTTGGGTATTATCAGTTAAAACCTTTTCTAACTGCTCGATCTGTTCGTAAAACTCGTAGGGAGCGTCCATGACTTCTTTGTCGGGGAGCGAGAAGCCGGCGATCGGTTTAAAAAGCGGCTCCACAAGGGGTCTAAGGGCAACGGACATTCCTTGTAACGGCTTGTAAAATCTTCTCATATACCAGCCTCCCACTTCTGGAATGCTCAAAAGCCGCAAGGCCGTTCCTGTGGGGGCCGAGTCAATAATCAAAACATCGTAAGTTCCCTCGTCGTAATGGCGCTTCATCCGCACGAGTCCGAAAATCTCATCCATTCCCGGTAAAATTGCCAGTTCTTCAGCTTGCACGCCTTCTAGACCTCGCGCTTGCAAGACTTGGGTAATGTAGCGTTTCACCGCTCCCCAGTTGCCTTCTAGCTCCATCAGCGCGTCTAATTCGGCTCCCCAGAGGTGCGGTCGAACGAGGCGGGGGTCGTGGCCAAGTTCGAGATCGAAACTGTCGGCGAGGGAGTGGGCCGGATCGGTGCTGAGAACGAGAGTTTTGTAGCCTAACTCGGCGCAACGCAGTCCCGTGGCTGCTGCAACAGACGTTTTGCCAACACCGCCTTTACCTGTCATCAAAATTACGCGCATGAGTTTTTCCGATTCTGCCTGAGAAGTTGTTTACATATTTTTACTTTAGCGGCTTTTGCTCGTAACGAAATGTTGTTTGAGTACGTCTAGGCGAGAACAATCCCAATAGTCTACGTGCGAAATAATGAGATTGTCATCGTTGAGCGCGAGTTCGCTGCGACCGGGAATAGCAATGCGCGGTTTCCAGGGAAGCGGGGTTGTCCAGCGCAACGTCCATTTGGTAGCGATCAGGCGATCGCGCTGCTGGAGGTCTCGAACTTCCAGTTGAACGTCTTTAAACCAGGTTTGGATGAACGCAATGTTTTTTTTGTAGCGCTGAAGTCCTCGAAATTCGTTGAGGGGATCTTTAAAGTAAACGTTGGGATGGTAGATGTCGTACGTTTGATCGCGAGGAAAACGTTGGTAGTCTTCTGTGAGAGTTTGCAGGATATCCATAACTTTTTAGCTCAATAAATTACCAATAAATTCGCTATATCGATCTTTCATCGGCAAGTCAAGTTCTCTGTGGATGCGTCGCCGCCGGGTAGAAATAACCTCTCCTGTAAGCGGATTTTTGCCGACTTGCTCATACTCTTGCCAATACAGGCCTGCACCTCGTTTTTGCCAGTTCGGAAGACTGTTGAAATTAATATCCTGCTGAAATAAGAGTTCATTTTTTTCGGCAACAGATAATCCTGATAGCATCGCGGTTGCTTGTTTTGCCGTCTTATTATCGCGACGCAAGCACCAATAACAATGAGCGTTGAGCGCGTTTCTGCTCGCATCTTCTTGTCGCCAGCGAAAATAATCGATGATTTGGGTGTGACTGGGAAGTTGGGAAACGCGACAGTCAAAACAAGCGCGATCGCGAAGCAGTAAAGAAAATTGAGCGCTTGCTTCGCCAGCTAAAATCGAATTTATTTTTCTGATTTTTCGACCAAAGGTGTTTTCATCGAAGGCAAATAAGAGGGAAATTTCGTCGCTTTGAGTATAGCCATAGCGAATGTTAAATCCGCAATTCATTAAATGTTCGACAACATCTAACATATAGTTGCGAAAGCGCTCGTCATAGGGTGAGGAAAATTTGTGAGTCTCCTTCGTAAGGCGCGTGAAGTTACGTCCATCTAATCTCGCGACAATATGAAGACCTGGCAAAACACAATAGTCTTGCGATGTTTCAAAAACTCGCATTCTTGCGTCGAGTTCTTCAAACTTCATGAGACAACTCCTCAACTGAAAATGTGTTTTCTGTAGCTATCGCGACAGAGTAGATCGCATCAAAACCTTCACAAGGTAATGGTTTAACTAATCTTTTGGCAGTAGAGATAAGTCCGACTAACGGCACAATTTTCTGCGGTGCTGACCGCATCAACTTGGCGGTTCGCGACAAGTTTCGCTGCTTGCAATCTTCCAAGTTTGCTTGAAAATAATAGCTAACGATTCGGAAGCCATATTGTTTTGCTGGTACGATATAGCGCTGTCGATCTTCGCGAGTCGGATTGGTGTTATCAACAACAAAGGGTTGTTTGGCTTCTAAGCAAGCATGTAGCAAGATTTTCTCTCGATGCCGAGTTTTGAGCATATCGAGATTGATGCGGATGTGACTGTCACAGAAGCGATCGCGATAGAATGTTGATTTCCCTGATGCTTGAATTCCGGTAAAGATAATTGCCTCCATTTTCCTAGACTGATTGAGAAGATGAATGAGTTCGGTTGTTTGCATTATTTTGTCTACTTTTGGGATGATTTGCAAGTACCTAGCCAAAATCAATTACATATTTCTTTTCAAGGTTTCCTGGCACCTTCTGAAGATAATCAAGTAAGCTTTTCCAGCTTTCATGAGCTTCAATTTCACTCCACTCATACTTGATGAATTTCCAGAGTATTTCAATTGTATTGTGCTTGGGTTAGTCAGTCAGTAGTCAAAATATATTCAGTTTTTTTTCTGTTGCCATTCAGGTATTTTTTTGAGAACGCTATTGCTTGTATAGATTGAAGCTTGATCGATAACAACCACTGTCGGATTTGATAATGTTTGACTAAATTTGTCTAACAATTGAATTACGACATAGTTGTCAATTTTTCCGGCCTGAATTTCGTGATTTCTCTTCTGTTATTCTCCGAAAAATGGCGATCAAACTCTGATTCTGTCATTATCGATCGCTGGCTGTGATGACGTTGTAATGACGGAGATTGCTCAGAATTTCGGAAAGTGACAAAAGAGGGGTTACAACCCCAACGGAGCGACACCCCGAACAAGGCGATCGCTCCAATTTTTGAATTCCAACACGACTTTGAAGGTTAAAGAATCTCCACAGTTATGCAACCTCAGGGTTTGGAAACACTTGCAATTGACGGTTCCGGGCGCAAGCATTGCGTCCCTACAACTCCTTATTCCCTGATTCCCAGAGATTTTATTCGCGACCTCAGTCGGATTGCTATATTTCCCTACAAAATGCTTCGTCCGGTTAGTAATTGCCGGACTTCTAACATCGCGGAATAGGTTGGGAGAATGTGCAAAGTTTCGTCGGGAGGAGTTGCCTTTAAAGCGTCGGTTAGCGCATCTTGTAGTTCTTCCTTGACAATGGTTTTAGCAACGATCTCCGTACCTTCTAAACTGCTTTGACTGTACTGGAGGCGCAAGGCCATATCGTAAACGCGATCGCCGCTGACAACGAGAGTTCCTCCCAACCCCACGAGCTTTTCGAGATCCACATCCCAAATCCAAGAAACATCAGTTCCATCGGGAGTGCGATCGTTGAGAACAATCAGAGTTGTTGAAGATTTTCCCGCTGTTTTAATCTCGTTAACCGCTCGAATTGTTTCATTCATTCCCACGGGATTTTTAGACAGCAAAATGCGAACATGTTTGCCTTCTACAGTTAATTCTTCAGCACGACCAAAGGCGGCTTTGAAGTTTTTAATTGTTGCAAAAATAGACTCTAAATTAATACCAATTTCTCGCGCTAGCAATCCAGCCGCGAGGGTATTGTACTTGTTGTAAACGCCAATTAGAATTTGTCCCCATTCCTGACTATTAAGGTCTAGCTGACTTTTTTTGAAGTTGCAATTTGGACAGCTAAAATCACCCAAATGAGATAAATAAACGCCCTCGTAGTCGAGGAGGTGTCCGCAACTCGGACAGTAAATAGAGTCTACGGCGTGAGGAATTTCATCGAGATATAATTGCGGTTCGCTCAAGCCAAAGTAGAGAACGTGTTGCGGTAAGTTTTGCCCTAGGTGTGAGAGGGTGGGATCGTCAGCGTTGAGAACAACAACAGTATCCTTGTTCAAAGGCGCGATCGCACTCCGCCAACGCTGGCTAATCGTATCGACTTCCCCGTAGCGATCTAATTGATCTCGAAATAAATTAAGCCCTAAAATGTACTGAGGCTGACAGTTTTGTAACAGTAAAGGCAAAATGTTTTCATCAACTTCTAAAATGGCATAATCGACATTCAGTTGACCGACTAAGTTCGTCCGATCGAGCAGTGCTGTAATTAAGCCATTGATTAAATTAGCTCCTGTCGCGTTGTGAGCTACGGTGTATCCTGCATCTTCGAGGATCGTTCGCAATAGCAGCGAGGTTGTTGTTTTGCCATTTGTCCCCACAATCAGAATGACACCCTGCTTAGCTTGAGAAAAGAGGAGTGGTAGTAATTGGGGATGGACGCGACGAGCAATTTCCCCTGGCAAAACGCTGGCGGCCCCTAACTTGAGTCCTCGCACCACAGCGGTGGTTGTTTTCGCAATTCCGACAGCGAGTCCCAGGCGAATTCGATCGAAGAGTTGCATGGTTAGAAAATATGTTCAAACAAAGAGGGATAGCATTTCTTGTACTTGCAAGAAGATTCTGCGCTTTAGGCAAAAAGAGAAAAAGGACTCTTGCAGTAGAGAGGAGAAAAACGAGCGTGCCTCGCGACTCGGAAAACTGCTGAAGCAGTCTTGCTTTCATAGCGGTTGGTGAGGCGAGGAAGCGGGGAAGGAGCAAAAACGACTTGGCTAACCGCTAAGATAAAAAGAAAGCTTAACTTATCTTCACAATTACCAAAATTGGCAGCTATGGTCAACAAAGTGGAAAAAACCGAGCAAGAGTGGAAGGAACAACTGACTCCCGAACAGTTCCGCGTCACTCGCAAAAAAGGGACGGAACGGGCTTTCACCGGAGAATACTATAACAATAAAGATCGGGGGACTTACAAGTGTATCTGTTGTGGCACCGAACTCTTTAGTTCCGAGGCCAAATACGACTCTGGGACGGGTTGGCCGAGCTTTTGGGCCCCTGCATCAGAAGAGAATGTTGCTTATGAAACGGACAGAAGCTTGTTTATGACTCGCACGGAAGTTTTGTGTGCGACGTGCGATGCTCACTTGGGTCACGTGTTCAACGACGGGCCAAAACCGACGGGAAAACGCTATTGCATGAATTCTGCTTCTCTCAGTTTTGAGAAGACGGAATAGCCGAATGTCGCGGAAATTAAGAATAACCCTGGAGAGGGCGGGGTGACCCCGCCCCTACTTTTTGCCTCCCTCAAGCCTTGTTGATGTCAGACTCCGAGCGAAAAGCAGCCAGCGAGGGATAGGCGCGATTTATCTTTGAAAATAGCGCGATCTAGCAACGCCCCAAGCCTGTATCCTAGTTAGCAGCCGCGATTGGCGGACTTTTTTATCTCTATCTAGGAAATCTCGGTGGCTAAGGTGTCATTTTGGCAGCAGCAACTGCTCTATTTTATTCCCAAAACCTCGCGGGCCAAGGGCAAGCGTCGAGCGTTCAACTCCGTCTCGGTTCGCCAGTTGCGCCGCTCCAGTCCCGGACTGATTGGCGCGATCGCGCTGACGGCGATGCTGTTTTGGAACTGGAAACTGCTGCTGGCGATGGCGGTGGGTGTGGGAATGATGCTGGGAGTCTACAGGTTGCAAGGAGCCAACTGGCCGGCCTATTGGTCGAGATTGCAGCATTTTTTCAACAGCACCCATCGACAGCTCGTGGTTGCGGTGGGAACTGGCGGGATTTCTGCCGTATTGACCTATATTGCCGCAACGGTGTGGGCGAATACCGAAAATCGCTGGCTGGCAGTTGGGGCGATTTTTCAAGGGTTTGCAACCTTGCTGACGCTAATGTTGCTCTCGTGGCAGATTGCGGGCCGCCACCTACGCGGCGATGAGGAAACCTTCGAGCAGTTTGTCGCTGACTTAACCCATAGCGATCTGCTCAAGCGGTTGATTGCGGTGCGGCGGTTAACCCAACTTCTGCATCGCGGCCAGCTCAATGGGAGCGATCGCCTGCAACTCGCTGAATACTTCCGCGTCATGCTCTCGCGAGAGTCCGAACTGCCTCTGCGAAACGCGCTGATTGAGGGGTTGCAAGTCTTCGACGATTTGCAAAACCAAGAACAACCGTCTCCCGTTCTTCAGATGCCGTTGAAATTGAAGAGATCGCCGAGTCAAGTACATCAGTTTCGATAAAATTTCAGGGCAGTTGAGGTGATAGAACCGTGCGAGCATTTTTAACGGGAGGAACGGGGTTTGTGGGGGCGAATGTGGCGCGATCGCTCCGACAAGCGGGATACGAGGTGCGCTGTTTGGTGCGAGCGAGTAGTTGTCTGGATAATCTGCAAGATTTAGAGGTGGAGAGGGTTGAGGGAGATCTCAACGATCCCAATCTCCACCAACAAATGCGAGGATGTCAGGTTCTCTTCCATGTCGCCGCTCATTACTCCCTCTGGCAAGCGGACAAAGCGGCCCTATATCGCAGCAATGTCTTGGGAACCCGCAAGGTTTTGGCTGCGGCGCGCGCGGCCGGGATCGAACGAACGGTTTACACCAGTTCTGTGGCCGCGATCGGGGTTGGGGATAGGGGAGTTGCGGTGGATGAGACTCACCAAAGTCCGGTGGAACGGTTGGTGGGAGATTACAAAAAATCAAAATTTTGGGCCGAACGGGAAGCTCGGAACGCAGTTGAGTTGGGACAAGATGTGGTGATTGTCAACCCCAGCACCCCCATTGGCCCCTGGGATCTCAAACCCACGCCAACGGGAGAAATTATTCTTCGTTTTTTGCGCCGTCAAATGCCTGCTTACGTGGAGACGGGGTTAAACTTCATCGACGTTCGAGATGCGGCCCGAGGCCATTTACTTGCCTTGGAAAAAGGGGAAACGGGCGATCGCTACATTCTCGGCCATCAAAACTTAACCCTCAAAGCTTTCCTCCAACTCCTCGCACGAGTCACTGGGTTGCCCGCACCGCAGCGCACCGTTCCCCTGTGGTTACCCTTAACCGTCGCTTGGATCGACGAGTGTCTCCTTGCGCCGCTGGGCAAAACGCCCTCTGTCCCTCTCGATGGGGTGCGAATGTCCCAACACCCCATGTACTACGATGCCTCAAAAGCAGTGCGAGTCCTGGGTTTGCCCCAATCCGATCTCGCGATCGCCGTTCGGGATGCAGTGGACTGGTTCGCGCGATCTCCGAAGTTTGCGCTCAGCAGCAATCAGGGAGTCGGGAGTCGGGAGTCGGGAGTCGGGAATTGGGGAGATGGGGAATTGGGAAAATAGGGAATTGGGAGATTGGGGAGGTGGGGAGAAATTCATAACTCTGAACCCTGAACTCTTAACTCATCTCCAACATTCGCTCAATGGGACGCAGAGCTGCGGCCCGAATACGCTCTGGCATGGTGATTTCGGGCTGACGATACTTCATGGCCAAATAGAGTTTTTCGAGAGTATTCAGCCTCATGTGGGGGCATTCATTGCAGGCACAGTTATTCACGGCCGGTGCGGGAATAAAGGTTTTGTCCGGGGCCGTTTTGTGCATTTGGTGAATAATTCCCGGCTCTGTGGCCACAATAAAGGCTGGGGTGGAACTTTGCTGGCAGTATTGCAGCAAGGCGGTGGTGGAGCCGATGTAGCTGGCGTGACGCAACACTTGTGGCTCGCATTCGGGGTGCGCGATCGCTTCGGCTTCGGGGTGTTCGATCTTCAGTTGCACGATCTGCTTTTCTGAGAACGTTTCGTGGACGATGCAACTGCCTTGCCACAGAACCAAGTCGCGTCCCGTTTGTTCGGCCACATAGCGTCCCAGGTTGCGATCGGGCGCAAAAATAATTGGTCGATCTTCCGGAATTTGGTTGATAATTCGCACGGCGTTGGAACTGGTGCAAATAATATCGCTCATCGCCTTAATCTCAGCCGTGCAGTTGATGTAAGACACGACGAGATGGCCGGGGTATTGCGCTTTGAACGCTGCAAAGTCTTGAGGCGGACAGCTTTCGGCAAGGGAACAGCCCGCGTCAAGATCGGGAAGCAAAACGAGCTTGTGCGGGTTGAGAATTTTCGCCGTTTCTGCCATGAAGTGAACCCCGGCAAAAACGATAGTATCGGCATCCGTCTCGGCCGCTTTTTGGGACAGGCCGAGGGAGTCACCAATATAGTCGGCAACATCCTGGATGTCTGAGTCTTGGTAGTAGTGGGCGAGGATAACCGCGTTTAACTCTTGCTTGAGGGCTGCGATCGCGGCAAATAAATCGCGAGTAATCTCGGTGGTGGTGGGTTCGGGGGCAATCGTAGTAAACACAGTTTGGGGTTACACTTTGGGCGACTAAAAAGAATTATGGTTGAATTCACCATAATATTATAGTCGAATTTACCATAAATGTGCGCCCCCGCCGCAGAATGCTGGCGTTGTCCCCAGACAAGATAGGATAATTGACGGATTCAAGGCTTGGAGTATAGGGAATATGGTTGAAGCAAAAATTGGGGTTGCCGTTGTCGGGACGGGATTCGGACAAAAAATACACATTCCCGGTTTCCAGCACCATCACCGCACGGAAGTCGTCGCCGTTTACGATCGCGACCTCGACAAAGCGAAAGCGATCGCCGCCAAGTTCAATATTCCCCATGCTGCCAACAGCCTAGACAAAATTGTTGCCCGACCCGAAGTCCAAGGCGTTAGCATTGCCACCCCTCCCTTCCTGCACGACGAGATGGCGAAAACTGTCCTTAAGGCCAAAAAACACCTCCTGCTCGAAAAACCCATGACGCTGGCAGCGAGCGAGACCAGAGAACTCTACCATCTAGCCGCCCAACAGGGGGTCATTGCCATGCCAGACTTTGAGTTTCGCTACGTCCCCGCCTGGCAGCATTTTGCCGAACGACTGCAACAGGGCGACGTTGGCAACAAGCGACTGATTAAAATTGATTGGCTCGTTGTCAGTCGGGCCAACCCCGATCGCCCTTGGAACTGGTACGCTCGCAAAGAGATGGGAGGCGGTGCGTTAGGGGCTGTGGGTTCCCATGCTTTCGACTACATCCACTGGCTATTTGGCCCGGTACGGCGACTCTGTGGCTCGCTCAATTGCGCCATTCCCCAACGTCCAGACCCAGCGGAGGGCGGCAAACTCAAACCCGTCGATGCCGATGATACCTGTTTGATAATGCTGGAACTGGCTGATGGCACGCCTTGCCAGTTAAGCATTAGTTCGGTGACCTATCAGGGACGGGGCCACTGGGTTGAAGTTTACGGCGATCGCGGCACACTCGTTCTCGGTAGCGATAATCTCAAAGACTATGTGCATGGTTTTCGGCTGTTTTCCGCACCGGCCGGCGAAACCCTCACAGAGGTCGAAATTCCCCAACGCTTGGCTTTCCCCCAAACCTTTGACGACGGACGCTTAGCCCCCTTTGTTCGCATTGTCGATCGCTGGGTACAAGCGATCGATGCGGGACGCTCAATGACCCCCTCGCTGCGAGAAGGCGTTTATTCCCAGCTCTTAATGGATTTAACCCATCAATCTAATGACAAGTTTGGTTGGGTTGACGTTCCGGAGTTAGATCTGTTTTTACAGGAGGGGAGATAGGGAATACACTTCCAGGCGTTGGTGAATGCGTAATGCTTTTTGTGCAACTCTCGACGAAAAATCCGTCATTGAGATAGTGCGATTCATTGATTAGAGGGTGTCTGAAAAGTAGTCTCGGTTGCTAACAAATCGTGTTTACTACTGAAATTGTTGAGCTAGAAGTCCCATTCTTTCATTAAGTTGGAGTTGAGATAGTGTATTAACAGGGACTTCTCAGACATCCTCTTAGCATTCTCTATTTAGCAACGCCGCGAGATGAGTTCAGATCGAATCTTCTAAATTAGTTGCATCTATCGTCGGTGAGATCGAGCCCAAGCATGGCCTAACAATATACAAATCTATAGATAGCGGGTTTAAAAATAAAAAATAAAATACCAACTTGCAGTCTTGGTTGTAATGTTGCGGACAATCTCTAGAAGAGAAATTAACGCCCCAGCATCCCCAGCTTGTTTTCTCCGAGGGAAATCTAGCAAGAGAAAGAGGTCGTTGTTCGCGTCGCAATCAGAGCCCTCCCTCCAAGATTACTGCGGTTCTAGGGGCGAGTCTAAACCCCATTCATGCTTGATGAATGCTTTGTACATATTCTCTCGCACGATCATTTGCTCGTAGAGCTTCACAAGAAAGTCTTGAGCTTGTTCGCGACTCATTTTCTCAACTTGAGTTGCAAAGGAACGAATATTGAATTGTTGTTCTAGGGATAAATCTGCGGGTTGAGACATAGACATTTGCCTTCCAAAATTAAACGAAGGATAAAACGGTTCGCTCGCGATCGCCCGCTGCAGGCAGATCTCCCAAGGAGCGATCGTATTACAAAGAAATATAACAAAAAGTTGACAAAATAGCCACTCTAGACATCCAGAAACCACATCGACTTGCCAGAGAGCAGAGAAGTCCTCACTCTTTTAGCAACTCTGTTAGCGTTAAGTTGCTCGGAGCGAACAAAACGGACGGCAGATTGATAGCGCCAGAGGGTCGAACCTGGGACAAGCGGCGAAGCGCGAGCTCTGCTTCCCCCCGTTGCAAACCCCAGCTAAAAACTCAGACGAATCCATTGCACTAAATTCACCCAAGCGTGATAAGTTGGTAGTTGGTGTAAACATTCCGTAATAATTTTAAGTTGCCAAAGCTTTTAGATTTAAAGTTGGCTAGTCGCAGACCTAAGAGCAGCACCTCAGAGACGAAGCCTTGAAAATATTGGACAAGCATCAAATGTGTCTTAACAGCGCGGCTGCAAAGCGATAGTTTCGCGGCCGTGTTTGTCAAGGAAATTTGTAGAGAAAAAACATTGTTAATCAACGTTCAGTTCACTTCGCACCAATTGCACCAACGCTAGCCTCACAAGTTTTTTACCCAAGCCCGTTAGGAGGTATTTTTTATGTCTATTCGTCTTTATGTAGGTAATTTGCCCAAAGAACCGATAGAACGCCAAGATTTGCAAGCTGTCTTTGCAGAGGCGGGTGATGAAGTAACGGCTAAAGTTATCAAAGATCGCAAAACGGGCAAGTGCCGAGGCTTTGCCTTTGTTACCGTTCCCAACGACGAAGTTGCCAACGAATTAATTGAGAAGCATAACGGCCAGTCCTTCATGGACACAACTCTCAAAATCGAGAAAGCATTGCCTCGCGCTAAAAATAAATCGGGTAAATCCGAGGGGAGCAATAGTAACTCAGGTGTGAGTTCGGGGGGAAGTAATCATGCCTCCGGACGGCGCGGTGGCAGGAAGCGCGATCGCCACTCCGACTCCGGTCAAGTTCAACCCGACCCCCGTTGGGCTGACGAACTCTCAAAACTGAAGGAAATGCTGGCTGCTCAAGCAAGCAATTCCTAGATTTCAGTTGGGCCGATCTTGAAACGAAGTTTTTATCCCTGCGGATTTTCGTCGCAACTCGCAGGGAACTCTTCGTTGTCGATCGAGCAATTGTTGCTGCCGTGCAACGCTATTTTGAATTGCAGAGGGAGAGCGATGTTTGCATCCACACGCTTCGCGATCGCCCGCTAAAATTTAGCCTGGAATGTAGAGACGAAAAAATAAAATAAATAAGATAAGGAGTTTGCAAAAATGACAGTGGCAACCGATCCCGTCACCATTATGAAACAAGAAGTTGGCAAAGCTGCCGCTTCTCGCGTCCAGTCTGGCTCGATTGTGGGGTTAGGCACGGGGTCAACGACAGCTTACGCCATCCAGTTTATCGGCGATCGCCTTCAATCTGGTGATTTAAAAGAGATCTCCGGCATTCCCACCTCCTTTCAAGCAGAAGTCCTCGCTAAAAAGTACGGCATTCCGCTAACAACCCTCGATGCTGTAGATCGGATTGATGTAGCCATTGATGGTGCGGATGAAGTCGATCCGAACTTCAACTTAATTAAAGGCGGCGGCGCAGCTCACACGCGCGAGAAAGTTGTCGATGCGCTGGCCGAGCAGTTTATTGTGGTGGTTGACAGCGGCAAGCTAACCGATCGCCTTGGCTCTACCTTTCTCCTCCCGGTGGAAGTCATTCCGATGGCCATAACTCCCGCGATGCGAGCGATTGAAAAATTAGGCGGCAAACCGGAATTACGTATGGGAGTCAAAAAGGCCGGGCCGGTGGTCACCGATCAAGGGAATTTGGTCATTGATGTCAAGTTTGACGCGATTGACGATCCGGCTGGTTTGGAAAAAACGCTGAATAACATTCCCGGTGTCCTAGAGAACGGTTTGTTTGTCGGCGTTGCTGATGTTGTGCTAGTTGGCGAAATTAAAGACGGACAACCCACGGTACGAGAGCTGTAGCGATGGCTTCGCCGACCTGACGGCGTTGCAGAATTGAGGTCTGAAATCTTTTTGAAGACTTGATGCACCAATAGCTTTACTCCTTGTATTTAGAGCATTGCAAGATTGATTCATCAAGTTGATTTCATATTGATTCCCAAATGGCGATCGCCGTCAATTCGATCTCAATTAACCTTCAACCACTGTTGTTTCGATGCATTCAGTTCTTCCGGACTCAGCGGGAACAAATTGGCTTTTTCGATTTCTTCCTCTAGATTTGCGAGATAAAAGTTGAGGAACGCTTTAACTTGTGGTTTTTGCCGCAACGTTTTGATATCTGCGTAGAGATATAAGGTTCGACCGAGGGGATAGGTTCCGCGTCGGGCCGCTGTCAAACTGGCGCTTTCCCCGTCGAGCGCGATCGCGCGGAACGATCGCGACACTCGCAGATAGGTGGAATAACTCATCACCCCCACGCTATAGCGCGTTGTACTCAAGGCCTGAATCATCGGCTCGTCATACTGATAGAAATTCGTGTTGGGAGCAGTGCGAATTGGGTTAGTCTCTCCGTCAAAAACTTTCTCCCCTAACAGTTCGACCGCCGCCGATCGCGGCCCGACTAAAAACCGTTCGATGGGTTCGTTCGGCCAGTTTGGATCGACTTCCGACCATGTTCTGCGGGTCAAGATTTCTCTCAATTTAGCCAGCGTCACTTTTTTGACAAAGGTATCCTGTCGGTTCGCCACGATCGCTAAAGCATCTCGACCGATCGGAAATTCAAGGGGTTGGCGGCCGTTTCCCGCACAGGTAGCTTGTTCGGGCTCTGTGAGGGGACGAGTAATGGCGATCGCGTCAAATTTTTGTCCCCGACAAAATAGGCGAACTGCAGCGGTGGCGTTGAGGCGATCTAAATCGATTTTTCCAGCATAGCCAAGCCGGACAAAGCGCTCGTACATGAGATCGTGAAGGGGATGAATGGCTGAGTTCCCCGCGAGCGCGATGTTTCCTTCAATCTCGAGCGGGTTGACAGGGGGTAACCGGACGCGATCGCTTGCTTGTCGATCCTGAGAGTCGGTATCCTCATCCAGTTTTTGGGGAAGGGGTTCGAGGGTTGCAACAGCTTGAGAAAATTGCCGATAGGGATCGTCGAGATTATTCTCATCGCGGGTTTCTCCGCGCTCCGCGATCGCGCCACAAGCGGTCAAGAGAGCCGCTAACACCGCCAAAATCCATCGATTCCCTTTTCCGATCGTAGAATTACACATGATGTGAATCAAAGAGCTTTAACTCCCACTCTGTCGTTAGATTCCTTTCCCTATTCCCTATTCCCTCTTCCCTCTTCGCTGGTTACTGTTTCCCGCACCATTCCACTCAGCAATAGATAGGCGGATACCCAGGCCTCCTGAACATCTGGGGTAAAATTTTCCCCAAGAATCCGATCCACGGTTGCGAGCAATGCTTCCCCTAATTTCTCATATTCTTTCTCTCGAAATCGGAGAAAATAACCCGCATAGCTGCGACTAAAGTCTTGAATGGCAAGGGACAGTTGCTCGAAGTCGCTCAATCCTTCAACAGCAAATTGCAACGCTTTCATCAGTTTTTCTTGTTGCTCTGGGAGCTCTCCAGTTAGCATGGGACGAATCCCCGGAGCGTTTTCGGTCGCTTGCGCGTGCAGCAGCGGAGCTGCTGTTTCCGACTGAGCGAGGAATTGAGCAAAAGAACGTTGTACCACTTCAATGTGCTGCGCGAAAGTTCCGGTGGGGGTCAATAGCAGCCAAGCTGGGACTTCGCCAATTTCTGCGACTGTAACGCTTGGGGATGGCGCGAACAAATATTGCTCTTGCAGGCGATCGCGGACAGGCGTGCTGGCGAGAATGTTGTTGGGTTTGGCCTGGGTGCTGAGACTAGCCGCAATCTCGACAGTTTCTCCCCAGAACTTATAAGCCACTTTTTGCGTGCCAACCAGACCTGCCATCATGGAGCCAGAATGGATGCCAATCTGCAAGCTCAGCTCGGTTTGAGAATCGCGGTTTAGGGTGTGGAGGTCTTCGAGCATTTTGAGCGCAAAATTAAGCGATCGCTCTTGGTAGTCGAGATAGGTCTTTGACAAACCGCAAATCGCCACAAAGTCCCCCCGAACAGTCTGTTGCGCTTCCATACCCTGGAGTTCGGCGTTGCGCTCAAAGGCGGCAAACAATCGATTGAGAATTGCAGCGGTTTCTTCCACCGATTGTGCTTGAGAAAGCCGAGTCAAGCCTCTAATTCTCGCCCAAACGAGGGTAACTTGTTGGACAAAATCCGCGATCGGCGTTTTGCCTTGACGAACGCGATCGGCAACCGTTCCCGGCAAAATATTGAGCAGTAAGGCTTCGCTCTCTGCGGTCTTTTCTTTGAGCAAGGTTTCGCGATCGCGAGTATCTTGAGCTAAGCTATTAAAAATTTCCTCCAACTCCCCCAACTCATCCTCCGAATTGAGCTGCACGTCCACATCTTCTTCTCCTTCGTGCAGTCGGCGAGCTGCATCGGTTAGCGTTCGGATGGGTTTGACAAAGTTGCGAGCGATAAAGTTGGCTAATCCCGTCAGTAGGAAGGTGAGAAGCACCATTAAGACAATCAGATAGCCTTGGAACGCTCGAACGGGTTGAAAGGCTTCGGCGCGATCGATCTCCGCTTGAATGACCCAGTTAAGTCCCTCAATTTTTAAGGGTGCTGACGAACTGAGAACTGGAACTCCTCGATAGTCTTCAACAACCTCAGTTGTTGTGACTCCGGCTAATGCCGACTCATTGGTCTCATTATCCACCGGCTGGAGCAGTGCAGAAGTCTCAAATTGTTCGACTAAATTGAGCGCTTGCTCCGACAACCCAACCTGACGCAGACTGCTAATGTAGCCCTCGGGATCTTCTCGCAAAAACCGCGATGTGGAGCGCATGAGCAGATCCGAACCCACTAAATAGGCCTGGCCGGTTTTGCCCAAACCGTTTTTTTCCCAATCTTTGTCGCCGCTGAGTTCGCTATCGATGCGCTCCACTGGCAATTGGATGGCGAGAATGCCAACAATGTGGGAACCGTTGTAAATCGGTGCGGCCAAGAACGCCGTCGGCGCGGCATAGACCGGGACGTAGGGGGCAAAATCGACAACTTGCACGAACCCGCGTCCGGGATTTTCGCGCACAGCTTCAACAACCTTCGCTAAGTTACTGCGGCGATAGGGACCGCGATCGAGACTGGTTCCGTAGTCAACGGCCTTCTCAGCGGAATAGACAATATCGCCGCTATTGAAGTCGATCAGGAAAAGGTTGCCATAGCCGAATTTCTCCTGCAAATTGAGGAGAATGGGGTGGTATTTATCGTGTAGCTCGCTGTAGTTGCCTTTTTGCTCGATAGCGGAGGCATTGCCGGCAATGTAGTAGTACTGAAGATATTGACTCGCTTGAGTGGAGGGGAGATAGTTACTGAGGAGTTGATCTCCCGGTACATTTTCGGCAAGTTTGGGCAAAAATTCGCTCGTGTAGTATTTCTCAATACTCTTTGACCATCCAGCGGGAATAATCTCGTTTTGGAGTGCTTGGTAAGCGGCGTTAAACTCAACCATTGCAGCAACAAGCATGCGATCTTCGCTTAAGGTTTCGATATGGCTTCGCAACTGCCGCATATAGGATTCAAGGCGATCGCCTTTTGCCGCTCTGACGCTGGTGAGATGCTCGAAGATTTGCTCCTCAAAGGCACTTCTGAAACGCAGCCAACTCAAAACGCCTGCGATCGAAAGAGACCCCAGACTCACTCCTAGGAGCAAGGCCATCAGCTTGGTTCGGATGCTCAACCGATTGAGAGATACCACTAATTTGTTCCTTGATTTCAGCAACTCGGAGAGGACAGGGGAACGAGCGATCGGAAAAAACTCGCTATCCTTAAGACCTTAGTATTGCAGTTGAGCTGTTCGGCATTCAAATTAATTAGGACGACTAAGTTGTCACACCTTTAAATGGGGTTTTCTTGCACCCCAGACCCTGGATGAGAATTAGGATAAATATCGAACAGCTTAATATTGCGATCTGCACTTAAAGTTTTGCGGGAGTTGCAAGTCAAGTCAACCAAAATCTCAGACGGGAAATTCTCCAACGCCTGAGGCTTAGGTGGTTCGCTGCGATCGCGTTAGCGCGGTGAGGGAATGAGGGAGGAGGGTTGGGTTGAGACTTTTGCTGGCAAGCGAGAGCGGCGCGTTGGCGAGGGTAACCGAACTCGTTTCGCAGTTTCCAAGTCGGCGATGAATCGATCGAGGAGCGTTTCGGTCAGGTGGCCCATGGCGAAAATATGGGCGAAATTACCCACCGTTGATAGGGACCATTTGCGAACGATCCATTCAGGCGGCCGGTCGAAGACAATGGCCAGACCCAGATCGTTTTTCCAGGCGTTGTATCCCGCTTGGCGAAGGCGTTGGGTTGCGAAGTCAGCCATCTCTAACATTTTCAGGGATTGCTGTCTGAATCCTTGGAATCCGCGGTACGCGATCGCGTACCACAGCAGAATAGGGGCTAAGCCATTGCGAGATCCGGAGAGGGTAGAGTCGCGGGAGCCAATGTAGTCAATGGTTTCTCCCTCGTTCGCCAGATGCTCCCGCAGAGTCATAAAGACCGCACAGGGAAACGGCGTGCCAATCGCTTTGTGTCCCGACACGGCGATACTTCCAATGGGAAGGCGAAAATCAAACAGGGGTAAGCGATCGGCGATCGGCGGTGCTTCCCCCTCCCTCGCCTCCAAAAAGGGGAGAAACAACCCCCCCAAGGCCGCATCAACATGAATGTAAAACCGGTCGATGCGGTGCTGGCGAAGTTGGGCAACGATTTCCTCCACATCGTCGTATGCCCCCTTAAAGGAGGTTCCCACGGTGGGGATAATCAGAGGAGGATGGGCCTCGAAATGGCTGTCGAGTAACGTTTCGATCAGCTTGGGGACGCGCATTGCCCCTTTTGCGGTCGAGGGAATGACGCGATAGTCGATTTGGAGCATCCGCAGCGCCTTGCGAATGGAATAGTGGGTATCTTCGGAGAAGTATGCGATCGGCTCTCCTCCCCACTGTTTGGCGAGCAGCGATCGCCCGACATACAAACCGTACATATTGGCTTCCGTACCGCCGCTGGTGACGTAGCCCCAATAGTTGCGATGGCGCGCGCGAAATAGCTCGGCAAAGAACTCTAGCACGGAACGTTCCATCTTCCGGGAATTGACCCCATAGTTGCTGTCAATGTAGGGATCGCCCACATTGTTGATATTGAGGTTGAAAAACTCAAACAAGGCAGAGTAGTCAAACCCCTGGCTAACTTGATAGCCGATACAGCTGGACGAGCGCAGTTGCAGGTCGTTCAACAGCGAGTTTAGACAGTCGCGCACTTGCTCTTGCTGCAATCCGTTGGGGCGTTCGACCAGCGAAAAATCAGTCGCCCAGTCGCGTTGGGGGGTTGGGTCGCTCGCATAATTTGCTTGTCTCATGGTTGCATAACTCCTTAAGCGCTTTGAGGATGCCGCGTCCAGGAAAGTTGCGCGGCGCGATCGCTCGGAATGAGCTGCCACCCTTCGTTCAAGAGTTTGTGGAAGGTGGCGTAGCCCTTCGATCCCTTGTCGATGGGATAGTCAGGAACTGCGCGATCGGAACAGGTTGTGTAGGGTTGCCAGCCGCGATCGGGTACGGTTCGCAGGTGCAGAATTTTGGTTCCGTCGCCACCTCGTGCGGGCAACCAAGCCATTTGTTGTAACATAATGTTCTCCATAAAATCGCGATCGGCAACTTGCTCTCGTATCTGTCCGTGCCGTTTCTTGTTCGCAGAATCCTTGTCTTTTCTGGTCAGACTTTTTAGCCTACAAATAACATTCTTTGAACATTTGTCTGACCCAATTATCTTTGACCATCATCTGTCGAAAGGCTTCGAGTAAATACTCTTGAGCTTTTTCTCTACTCAACTGTTCGACTTGTCTCTTGAAAAGTTGCAGTTGAAATTGTTGTTCGAGTGTCAGTTTTCCTGCTGCGTCCATCAGTCTACTCCTTTGGCATTGACCAAGTTGTGTTTTTTGCTATTGAGGACAAATGGGCATCAGGAGCATTGGAAGAAAAGACAAGAACTCATCGGCAAGAGAACTACGAAATCACTAAACATTAGCTCTCTTGACTTGATGAAACTTGACAATCTATCGCAAGATAGTCTGTCCTAATAGCTGTTTACCTGAGTTGTGCGAATATTTAATCTTTTTTTAACATCGCCTTACTTGCCAGTCAGATTCTTTTTTCGAGATGCGATGTTTTCGCTGTAAGTTCGCGTCAACTCACCTTAATTGGCATGGAAAACCTTAGTTTTGCTTAGAACTAAAGATTGCTTTGAGGCTTTTTGCCTACTTACGATTATAGCAATTTTTTTTTTCGATCTGCCAAGAGCTGACGAAGTTAGCTGTAGTTGAAAGCTCAGAAAACACAACCATTAAAGGAAGAGCATTGAGGGATTGAAAACAGGAATCGAAGAAGGAGGAGCGGGTAATTGACCTGATTTTTTCATCCGTGCTGGCTTCAAGAAACACACATCAGATCGTTCTTTAAAGCGACAAGTTTGGATAACACGGTAGAGGATTAGACGTTTGAGGAAAATCTTCAAAAAACGAGAGCAACCACGGGTCTTGTGCTTGAAAAAATCCACTGCGAAGACCTCTTATCAAGATTCTTATCGGTTTGTATAGCGCCTGCATCATTCCTTCCCACTTGATACTCTGAAGTGCAAAGGTTGCTGATTCTGAGGTATAGCTTTGTAAAGCTCACAATCCTTCACTATTACGCCGAAAGCACTCCACTCTCGCTCGTTTGATGTTGATTAAAACATACTCCTGCAAACTTGTTTCCTCAATCGAATATCGAAAATATCGGTTGAATTAGATAAAAGTTCAACAATAGAACAAGGAAATTTCTTGTAGCTCGGCATTTCGCGATCGCTTCGCTGACCTGACGGTACGCACTTCGTTCGGCTCACATCGGCATGACATTCAACAAAAACTTATAATGAGAAATCATGGCGTTTCGCCAACTTAACAGACCTAGCTTCTAGACTCGATCGAACGGAGAAAAAGATGCAAGTCACCGCGCAACCAAAATCCTACACGCCAGAAGAATATTTAGAACTCGAAGAGAAGGCGGAGTACAAAAGCGAATATCGGAATGGGGAGATTCTGCCGATGACCGGAGGAACGACCAATCATAACAAAATTGCAGGGAATTTTTACAAGAATTTTCCGCTGACCGTTGAGGGACAAGATTACGAAGTCTATATCGGCGACGTGCGCCTCTGGATACCGCGTTACCGACAATATACTTACCCTGATGTCATGGTGGTGAAGGACGAACCGATCTACGAAGGAAAAGGGAAAACAACAATTACTAATCCGCTTTTAATTGTGGAAGTGCTGTCAAAATCGACACAAGGGTACGACAGAGGAGCGAAATTCAAATATTATCGTTCGATTCCTTCGCTGCGAGAGTATCTTACTGTTGACCAGTACAGCTTTGCGGTGGAACGGTTTTATAAAAACTCTGAAGAGAAATGGGTGCTGACAGAATACGAAGAAGAGGAAGCTGTTGTACAGTTGGAGTCGGTTGAGACAGCGATCGCTTTAAGGGAGTTGTATCGGCGAGTTGAGTTGGAGGATTCTTAAAGGAGTCTTAAAAACCGGAATTGATTGTAGCTTTGGCTATCAAAGGTACAATCGCTAAGAAAACGGGCTGAGTTCAGTACCTGCATTAACTCGCAATTATTGATCTTTGCTTAATCGCCTTCGATTCGCAACAACTTCGCCAAAATCTTAGCAATATTCCCCGCATCATCAACGCCGCGATGGTGAGTTCCTTCTAATGGCAAACCCAAAATTTCTAACGCCTGAGCCATTCCCACTTCTTTTGGCGATCGCTGAGTAATTGCCAGCAGGGTTTTCACATTAATATGAATCGTACTAAACGGATATTTCAACCCAAACGCTTCGCACTGTCTGCGAAATTGGTTCTTGTCATACTCGCCGTAGCTGGCCCAGACTCGCTGGCGAGAAAGGTATTTCTTTTTCAGCACGGAACACGCTTCAACAAATGAAATTCCTCCATCAACTTGTTCCTGAGTTAGAGTCGTAAGTTGGGTGCAAAATCCGCTGACCTGCGAGCGACAAGGTTTCACCAAAATACTCTCTTTTTTCAAGGGTTGACCGGAAGCAATCTCTAACGGACAGATTCCAATTTCAATGATTTCATGTTCCTGATTGGGCGGCGGATTGCCTTCCCAGCAAGTTGCTTCAATATCAACCACCAGGATTTGGTCGAGTTTCCTAGACATCGCGACCTCTATTCGTTAAATTGACAAGTTGAGAGAGATGCTTGCGGGCGTATGCAATGCGCCCCTACAGTAGCGGCTGACTGAGGTTGTGTAGGGGGAGCGATACTTGCGCCTAAATCCATTGTAAGGTAGGCTTTGTGACTCTCAAAAATCCAGATCTTCATCTTCCCTTTTCGGCCTGGGTCTTATTCAGTCATTACTTTCCCTTTGTCTCCCTAATTCCCTATCTCCCCGATTCCCCAATTCCCCAATCTTCCTTATCTCACCAACTGATAACTGTTGACTGATGTGATGGTTGCTGTTTTTCCCGACGTTAAAACCCATTGGGCCCAATCCTTTATTCAAGAGTTGCGATCGCGCCGGATTGTTAGCGGTTTTCGCGATGGCAGTTTTCGGCCCGACAAGGTGATGACCCGCACGGAATATGCGGCGATTTTGCAACCCTCCTTTCGCCTTCCGGTAGTGCGCGAGTACGTCCCCTTTGTCGATTTTTCCCCGCACTATTGGGGGGCGGGTGCAATTCAAAGGGCGTATGAAGTGGGTTTCTTATCTGGGTTTCCCCGACAGCGTTTTCGTCCCAGAGATGCGGTGACGCGGGTGCAGGTTTTGGTGTCTTTGGTCAATGGGTTGGGGTTGAAAACAGCGTTGGGTACCCTCCCCGATGTCGATCTTGGCGATCGCTACAGCGATGCAGATAAAGTTCCCAACTACGCGCAAGAGGCGATCGCGGTTGCTTCCGTTGCGGGTCTTGTTGTTAATTACCCCAACCCCCGCCAACTCAACCCGAACCGAGGCGCAACTCGCGGCGAAGTCGCAGCGTTTATTTACCAGGCCTTGCTCTTTCTCGGTCAAGTCCCCGTTCTGGACTCAGATTTCATTGTTATTGTCCCCACCCAAGGGTTACTTCGTCAGGGAACGAAGATCGCCTTTAACGGTCAAACGCGATCGCGCGCGTGGGGTCAGTGGCGGTTGGGAGCCTCTCTCCGCACCGGAATTCGCGATGCCGATCTCGAAGGCGGAATCGGGGTCGAACTCCTCAGCAGCGAAGATGTCAGCCAGCCAGCGATCGCCTGGTTTTCCGACTCGGCACAGAATTTGGCCGCACGACTGGTGGGGGGCGATCGCTATGTCGAAATTACCGATTGGGCCGCTGCGGCCAACTGGAACTGGGAGGCGGACGGCGAGACGCTCGCGGTGACAGCACCAAAGTGTGCGGTAGAGGCGATCGCGTTTCAGGAAGAAGAATTCGGGGCCGCGATCGCGGTAACCCTGAGTCAACCCACCCCCTGGACGCTGCGCCAGGAAAATCGCGCCTGGATTGCGACCCTTGACGCAGCAGCAGCATCCGAGCTTCTGGAGCGCTGGCAATCTTCCCCAGAACCGGAACAGGAGCCAACAGAAGACTCGCTCGAACGGCGAGATGAGGGGGAAATCGGCAGCAGTACGGAAACGCCAAAACCCCCAACTGTCGAGCAACAAGGCGACCAAATCATCCTCACTGGCAATCTTCCCGGCGGCTTCGGCGTGAAAGCGACGACGCAGGCAAATCCCAATCGCCTCCTCCTGGAAGTGCGTCCCGATCCCCTCGTTGAGAAGGCGATTCTCTGGCGGCCGGGACTGCGCTGGCAACAGCGATACTTAACCCTGGAGTCCGATCGCTTCCCCGTCACCTGGCTGACCTGCGATCGCCAAGCGGGAAACGTTCAACTCCGACCGATTTGGAGTGCCCCAACGCAGATGCAAGGGACGGAACCTCTGCTCGCGATGGCCCGACAGTGGAGCGCGATCGCGGCCATCAACGCTGGATTCTTCAACCGCAAAACTCGCCTCCCCCTCGGAGCCATTCGCTGGCGAGGGGAATGGTTCTCCGGCCCGATCCTCAACCGAGGGGCCATGGCTTGGAACGATACGGGGGAGATAGTAATGAATCGCCTCACCCTCAACGAAACCCTGCAAACCTCCTCCGGACAAAGTTTCCCCATCCTCTTTCTCAACAGCGGCTACTACCGAGCCGGAATCTCTCGCTACACCCCTAGTTGGGGCCCGACCTATACTCCCTTCCTCGACAGCGAAATCGCGATCGCGGTTGAAAATAGCCAAGTCATCCAGCACATCCAAGGCGGTACTGCGGGAGAAACCGCTATTCCCATCCCAGCGAACGGTTATCTGTTGGTACTGAGAGCGAATGCTTCTGCTGCGTCTTTCCTAGAGGTTGGCACGCGAGCGATCGTTGAAAGTCATATCGCTCCCAGCAACTTCGAGCCATTTCCCCACATCCTGGCGGCCGGGCCGTTGCTTCTGAAAGATGGCGCTAGCGTTCTCGATGTCGAAGCAGAAGGATTTAACCCTTACTTCGCCAAACAAAACGCCATCCGCAGCATTATTGGCACGCTAGCTGATGGGAAAGTCGCGATCGCGACCCTCCACAACCGCGTTGGCGGCCGCGGCCCCACCCTCCCCGAAACCGTTCAACTGGCGCAAAAATTGGGCATGGTGGATGCGCTCAACTTCGATGGCGGTAGTTCCACCAGTTTGTACCTCAGCGGCAGACTGCTCAATCGTCCCCCCAGTAGTGCGGCCAGAGTTCACAACGGTTTGGGTTTCAATCTATCGTAGCGATTTAGGGTGTATTATTAGTTCTTATGTTCTAACAATTCTGGGATGCTCTCATATGAAATCCGGAAATAGCGAAGCGCACCTAACAAAGGGGGAGCCTCCGCAATCGGAGACGGTTGCCATCAAAACCCAGGCGCTCTACTGTTGATTCACATCGAACAATCTCGTTCTCTCTTACATTCTTGGGGATTCGAGCTTCAATTGGTCGCCCTCAAAACTTAGTTCATTTATATTGCTGCAAGAGCGGAGAATCTCGAATCTCTCTCCTGAAAAAATAAGAAATGCTTCGTGCTACAAGCCAGCAGCAAGCGTGCTTCGCTCTTTTTTAATTGCCGGTTAAGAATAGGCTAAGTTAGCCTAGAAGGAATTCAGACTACCCTTGAAAAGAGTCGAGCTTGCTAGCGAGCCAAAGATGAAATCAAAAAATCCCCTGTACGAGAAAGCCCAAAAACTTCTGGAAGAGTCAATTATCTATTACCGCGATCGCCCAGTGGGAACGCTGGCCGCCAGAGATTTTGGCAGGGAAGCTTTAAACTACGATCAATGCTTTATTCGCGATTTTATTCCCGCTGCTTTAGTCTTTTTGATCGAAGGAGATACCGAAATTGTTCGTAATTTCTTAGTTGAAACCGTCACGCTTCAAAAACAAGAAAGGCGAATTGATTGCTATCAACCGCCACCGGGTTTGATGCCCGCAAGCTTCAAAGTTGAGATGCACCAAGGAGAGCAATATTTAGACGCGGATTTCGGCGATCAAGCTATTGGTCGAGTCACTCCAATTGACTCCTGTTTGTGGTGGATTATTCTCCTGCGAGCTTATGTGAAAGCAACCGGAGACAAAGCGCTCGCACGCCAACCCGATTTCCAAGAAGGATTGCACTTTATTCTCAATATTTGTTTGGGGCCCCAGTTTGAAATGACCCCCACTCTACTGGTTCCCGATGGTGCTTGTATGATTGACCGTCGTATGGGGGTCGATGGCTATCCGCTCGAAATTCAGGCTTTATTTTACGCGGGTTTGCGAGCCTCGCGAGAATTACTCGTCGCTGACGAAAAAGGGAAAGCCTTAATTCAAAAAATTAATAATCGCCTGGGGAGCATCGTCTTTCACCTGCGAACTTACTATTGGCTCGACCTCAAACATCTCAATCAAATTCACCGCTACAAAGGGGATGAGTTTGGCGAATCTGTGGTCAACAAATTCAATATTTATCCCGATTCAATTCCATACTGGCTCACTGAATGGATTCCCGATCGCGGCGGCTATTTGGCGGGCAATTTAGGGCCGGGACGCATGGATTTTCGCTTCTTTGCTTTGGGGAATTTAATGGCAATTATTTCCTCTCTCGCGAGCGAAGAACAAGCGCAACGCATTATGGACTTAATCGAACAGCGATGGGACGATCTCGTGGGACGAATGCCAATGAAAATTTGCTTCCCCGCTGTAGAAGGACTGGCGTGGCAAATTATTACCGGCTCCGACCCCAAAAATACGTCTTGGTCGTACCACAACGGCGGAAGCTGGCCGGTTTTGCTCTGGTTCCTTATGGCCGCAGCGCAAATTACCGGGAGAGAAGAATTGGGGTATCGAGCCATGGCGATCGCGCAAATTCGCCTTGCTGAAGATGAATGGCCCGAATATTACGATGGGAAAAACGGACGCTTAATTGGCAAGTCCGCACGGAAATATCAAACTTGGACAGTTGCCGGACTTTTGCTCGCCAAACTCTTACAAGAAAACCCTCACCATCTGTCCTTATTTGCCTTTGAAGAAGACACCGAAGCTAGTTTTTGTCTAATTTAATCGCCGCTCCTCGGACTGTTGTTGATACGCCAGGTAAATGGCTTCTAAAAACTGATTTGCGGTTGTCCCTTTTGGAACTCCAGGTAAAGCAACGATCTCTTTGACTTGATTGGCGAGTTGTCGCCCTTTCTCCACGCGAGCTTCGGGAGTCATAACCAATCGCCGCTGCAAGTACTCCCGAACGATCGCAAAGTCTTCTGGCAATACCTGGGACAAGTCTGCTTCGATGGGGAGTTGAGTTGAGAGTTGTTTGGCTTCCTCCGAAATGGGAAAATTCGCCGCAACAATCGGACGTTCTTCTTGAATGACAACCGTCCCACCCACCAAATCTCCCAATCGCTTTTCTTGCTTGCCTAAAATAATCAATAAAACCCCAATCGACATAACATCGTCTACCGGTCGAAGTAAAGCGCGAAGGGTTGCTTGAGCGAGCCTCGCGGGACGACCGTCATCTCGAATGACTCGAATGTTAGCGGCTCTTTTTCCTGGCGTTTGACCGCGCCAAATGGTTTCAAAACAAACAAAATAACCAATGTAAGTGAAGGCAGAAATAAACAGGAAAATGGCGGCAGCCCACAAGTAAAAAGCTTGTTCGTCGCTATCGATTGAATTGTAGAGTGTTGGGATTAACTGGCTGAAGATATACAAAAAGCTAATGAAGATCGCGAGGAAAATTCCCGCGATCGCCGTGTAGTCGATCAGCAAAGCCCAAGCGCGGTTGCCAAGTCCAGCTAGGGTAAACTCAAGCTCGACACTTTCCGGCGTTTGCAGGGCAACTCGATTAAACAATTGAATCCGCCGTTCGGATCGATCTCGAATGTTTAAATCTAAACCTTCTTTCCGCATTCGCAAATCATAGTAGGAAGAAGTTATCGCCGATTGCCAAAGGGGAAGAGGGAGGATGTTTGCAATCGTTCCTAAAATAAATGCAAAAACATAAGAAAATGCAAAAAACAAGGGAGAATCTGGAGATAAGATACTCCCTAAAATGAGCTGCACCTGTATCGCTAGAATTTGCGTGATTCCCAGAATTGGAAGATTGATTAAACCCACTATTAACAACACGGAAATCAGCCGCAACACATTCTTTTTCGTTAAGCTCCAAACGATTCCCAGCGCTTCAATGGCGCTCGTCTCAGACGTTGTTGCGATGGGAAGTGCAATCAAAAAGACTTTGGCATAGAACCAGAGAAACGCAAGAATAAACCCAAGCAAGGCTAAAACATAAGCAAGGACGAAAGCGATAATGGTAGCGCCAGTCATTGCAGTATTTGGTTCTTGAAAGGTTGTTGCAGCTAGTCCTCCAATGACAATAGTAATCCCCGCGATCAGGATGATGAAGACGAGGGCGACGATAATGTATAACGCGAAAAAGAGAAGGATTAAGAGGACGGCGGCGAGTAAGAATTGCCAGATCCGAGGTTTAATGCGATCTCGCCCCTGTTTGACGGTTTCGGGACGGTTTATCAGCTCCTGAAAGCTCAAACGCGAAATTAAAGCAGTATTGACCAAATATTTAGCCCAACAGTAAATCCCGACAATCATCCAAACCAATGAAATCGGCACGCCGTAAATTAATAAGCCGGCAATATTATCGCTGTTAAAATCAGAACTAAGATTAAAACCAACTAAAAGGAGGGGAACCAGAACAAGCCAAGGAATCAGCGACCACAGCGAAGCAATCGCAGCAATTTTTAAATACTTGAGGAAATGGGCGCGATAGAGCGCGATCGCTGCGTTGACGATATTGCCAAGACTCAGCGGTCGGTTGGGCTGGGTGGAAGGGAAGCTTTCAGGCATTTATGCAGAGCGTCAAATTCTACGGCTATCTTACACCCGATTTTTCGCAGGACACCGAGAAACGTACATGAATGTTAAACGATGGATTGCTCGCAGAGAACCAAACTGGAAGCGGTTGGATACGCTGTTGCGACAAGTCGAAAAACGAGGGGTGCGATCGCTCCGGGCCGAGCAACTTCGGGAACTGGCTAGCTTATATCGCTCGGTTTCTGGGGATCTCGCCAGGGCAAAAACCCATCAAGCGGGTCGGATTTTGATCCAAGAGTTACAACAACTCACCTCCCGCAGCTACAACCAAATTTACCAAGGCTTTCGCCATCAAGAGTGGCAAGCGGTGCGAGACTTTATTTACTGGGGATTTCCCGCTGTGGTGCGACAAACTCGCGCCTATATTGGGACGGCGACGGCCATTTTCCTTTTTGGCGCGATCGTGGCGTGGTGGTTTGCTTGGCAAGATCCGGTGTTTCTGTCGCTGACAGTTCCTGAATGGTTAATTTCCCAAGTGCGCGATCGCCAAGAGTTGTGGATGGGTTCGATTTTGGGCGTGGAACCCGTCGCCGCCAGCAGCATTACCATTAACAATATTCGCGTCTCCTTCGGTGCGGTCGCGGGAGGAATCACCGCCGGACTGTACACCATCTTCATTCTCGCCTTCAATGGAGTCCACATCGGCGCGATCGCCACCCTTGTCGGCCAAAACGGTTTAGCCTATCCCTTCTGGGCCTTCGTCTTTCCCCACGGGGCCCTCGAACTTCCGGCCATCTTCTTCGCTGGCGGTGCGGGACTGCTGATCGCCAAAGCGATCGTCCTTCCCGGACAGTACCGTCGCATCGAAGCGCTCAAGTTCTACGGCTCTCAGGCCGCCCAACTTGTGTTTGGTATTGTGGTGATGCTGGCGATCGCGGGAGTCATCGAGGGCTTTATTTCCCCCAGTCCTAACGTTCCCGATGTCCTCAAATACCTCATAGGCACGGGTATTTTTACCCTCTTAGTCCTCTACTGCAACCGCAAAAAACCCCATCTCTAGCAGTCCTATTTCAGTTGGGCGGGTTTTGAGCAACAGTTCGGGGTAAAATCCCAGCAAAATTGACTAAACCCACCCCTACAGCGTCCCAAAAGGTGTTTCTTTGAATCCTTTACCGTAATTCCCCAATTCCCCGCCATCAGGTGCTGTTGGGAAAACCTCTCGAACTCTCCAAAATGACTCAAATTGCACTTTTTGGCACCAGTGCCGATCCCCCAACAGTCGGACATCAAGCAATTTTGCAATGGCTGGGCGATCGCTACGATCGCGTCGCGGTTTGGGCCGCAGACAACCCGTTTAAGTCCCACCAAGCTTCCCTCGAACACCGTCAGGCGATGTTGCGGTTGTCGATCGACGCAGCGGGAAAGTCGCGTTCCCAGATTCGCTTGTACCCGGAGTTGAGCCATCCCAGAACCCTAGAAACCGTCCAAAAAGCGCGACAACTGTGGGGCGATTGCCCGCAACTAACCCTCGCGATCGGGGCCGATCTCATCTCCCAAATGCCTCGGTGGTATCGGATTGAGGAGCTATTGCAACAGGTAAAGTTGTTAGTTGTGCCGCGTCCGGGATATTCCAGACACCCCGAAAGCTTAACCCCACTGCAACAATTGGGAGGGAACTGCGAAATTGCAGACTTCACTCCCCCGGATGTTTCCTCCACCGCCTACCGCGATCGGAACAACCCGGAAGCGATCGCTCCCGCCGTGGCAAACTATATCCATCAACACCACCTGTACGCATGGCAGCAAGCGGTACAAACTCAATCCATTCCAGACAATTAGCCGACTTTAAGGTCGGCGTAGACAACGCTATCTTCTCCGTCGATACCGACCAAAACCGCCTTCTCGTGCTGTTATTCAAGCGCCAAGACGATCCCTTTCGCAACTGCTGGAGTTTGCCCGGAACCCTCGTTCGCCAAGGAGAATCTCTCGAAAATGCCGCCCATCGCATCTTAGCCGAGAAAATCTGCGTTAAAAACTTGTATCTCGAACAACTCTATACCTTCGGCGGCCCCGGACGCGACCCCAGAGAATCTCCCGACCTTTTTGGCGTGCGCTACCTCGCCGTCAGCTACTTTGCCCTCGTCCGCTTTGAAGAAGCAAAACTAATCGCCGATCGCAGCAGCACGACCGCTTGGCATCCCGTCAAACAAGTCCCCTCTCTCGCCTTCGACCACGGCCAAATCTTAGAATATGGCTGCCAGCGACTGCGAAATAAACTCGAATACAGCCCTATTGCCTTCGATGTCTTGCCTGAAGTGTTTACCCTTAACGACATCTACCAACTCTATTGCACTGTTTTGGGAGAAAACTTTGCCGACTATTCTAACTTCCGCGCCCGCCTGCTGAAATTAGGATTTTTGGCCGACACAGGCGTTAAAATATCGCGAGGGGCCGGCCGTCCCGCGAGTCTATACCGCTTTGATGCGGAAGCTTTTGCACCGCTCAAAGATAAGCCGTTAGTTTTTATTTGAATGGGAGCAATATAATGACCATCGAACCTCAAACATTTCAACTGAAAACACAGCTTTTAAGTAAGGGACGCAGCGACTATGTTTTAGCTCGCACCGATTTAATGAGCATCCGAATTAAATGTTACGCTCAAGGCGGTGAAAATGTTTTACACGCCCACCCCGGAGAAGATCACACCTTCATTGTTCTCGCCGGTAAAGCGAAGTTTTTTGGCAAAGATGGAGAGGTTGCCGAGCTGACTAAAAATCGTGGAATTTTGTTACCTCGCGGCTGTTACTATAAATTCAGAAGTTGCGGTGACGAACCATTGGTTTTGTTGCGAGTTGGTGCTGAGAAAGAAAAGCTAAAAGTCGATCGTATTGGCACCGATGGCATCTCTTTACCCGGACTTTCTAAGGCAAACAAACATGAAGATGGCGTACCTATCGAAGGACTCTACTACGAGTAAATGCGATCGCGCTGCCAACTCGCTCGGACATCAGCGACCAGTCGAGCATTTTAATTCTGTAGCTTTTTGGAGTGGAGCAGTACTCTGACCTCTGTAGCTTGCTTCTCCGAAGGAGTACTTTTAATTCTGGATTTTGAACTCTGACCTCTCAACCCCTATTCCCCGAACATGATTTTTTGGCTCATTTTAGCAAGCATCGTTGGCTGGTTTGTGAGTACCATTGCTGGCGGTGGAAGTTCCCTCATTTTGATGCCAATTATTGGTTGGTGTTTGGGAGCGGCTGCAATTCCAGTCGTCACCACAGTTGGGGCGGTTTTTGGCAATACCGAACGCGCGATCGCCTACCGAGAAAACATTCATTGGGAAGTGATTGTCTGGGAACTCTCCGGTGCGATTCCCGGCGCAATTTTAGGTGCTTTTACCCTCACTCAAATTAACACAGGCTGGCTCAGTCTCCTCATTGGTTTTTTCTTGCTGATCTCGGCAATTAACTATTTCCTGAAAAAGCGAAAGAAGGGAGAGAAAAGTGCTTTTGATGTTGCTGCTTGGTATTTCCTTCCCGCTGGATTTATTTATGCCTTTATGTCCGGTCTGATCGGCAGTACGGTTCCAATTTTAGTTCCGCTGTATCTCAATTATGGCTTGCAAAAAGAAGAACTTTTGGGAACCCAAGCTGTGGCGCGAGTTTCGATCCACTGCATTAAAATTGCTGCCTATGCTTTGTTTGGGGTCTTAACTTGGCCCTATGTCATTTACGGCGTTGCGATTGGAATTGCCGCATTCCCAGGTAACTGGTTGGGGCATATTGTGTTAGGAAAAATTAGCGAACAGCGCTTTGGGCAACTCGCAATTTCTTTTGTCATGTTGAGCGGCCTATTAATGCTGTGGCAGCAACGTCAGTTGTTTTTGTTCTGATCTCGCAATCCTGGTCAGCTGTTCGACATTTAAACAGGATAAATTTTTTCTCGAAATCGAAGGAGTTGATTGCTACTATCTGGAGATATAGCAATCAACTCCCTGTTCCCTATTCCCTATCGACGGCTTTGAGGATCGAGAGCATCTCTCAAACCGTCGCCTATGTAGTTAATGCTGAGGACGGTTAAAAAGATGGCTAGCCCTGGAAATAGGGCAATGTGAGGGGCCCGTTCAATATAGTCTTTCGCATCAAACAGCATTCTCCCCCAAGTCGGAACATCTGGGGGAAATCCCAATCCTAAAAAGCTGAGGGTTGATTCGGTGATGATGGCTGTCCCCACCGCGAGCGTGGCAGCGACAATGGTGATGCTGAGAACATTGGGGAGAATGTGCAGCCAAATAATTCGGCGAGGCCGCGCTCCCATCGCCCGCGCGGCTAGGACAAAATCCATTTCTCGAATTTGCAAGAAACTGGCCCGCACCAAGCGCGCAACGGGCATCCAATTCAAGCTGCCGATTCCCAGAACCAAGAAGATAAAAATACCCAGTTCCGGCCCGGCGATCGCGCGCACTGCGTCTCGGAAGAGGTAAATAATCAGAAGCAAGAGCGGCAATTGGGGTAGCGATAAAAAGAAGTCCGTAAGGCGCATTAAAATTCCGTCGATCGCGCCGCCATAAAAGCCGGATAAGGCTCCAATGGAGGTTCCCAAGGCGATCGCCACGACTGCGGCCGAGATCCCCACCGCCAAGGAAATTCTCCCACCCGCCAACACCCTTGCCAGTTGATCTTGTCCGAGATCGTTGGTTCCGAAGGGGTGCTTCCAGCTCGGAGGGGCCATAGACTGGCTAAAATCAATTTGGGTGACGGAGGCTGAATAGACCAACGGCCCGATGAGGATCGCGAGCAAAATCGACAGCAACGCGATCGCGCCCAAGACCGCCATGCGATCGCGCCGAAAGCGCCGCCATGCATCTCCCCACAAGCTTCTAGGCGGTCGAGAGAGCGAAGGTTGGGCGGGTTTTGAGGGTGATACAGACACAAACAGTCGGCTTTTGGCAGGGTGGATGGGAGATAGGAGGGTTCTCGCTCGATCCCTCGGAAATACTATCATCGAACAGAGAGGGAGGCGGGAAGTCGCTGGGCGGTTGCAGGCAGAGGAGGTTATGAGTTTAGAACAAGCAAGCGTTCTCATTATTGATGATTGTCTTGAAGACCGGGAAGCCTATCGCCGCTATTTGTTGCAGGACGATCGCTATACCTATCGAATTTGGGAAGAAGAGTATGGGGAACAGGGACTGTCCGCCTGCGATCGCCTCAACCCTGACGTAATTTTGCTCGACTTCTTGCTCCCGGATATTGATGGACTGGAGTTTTTAAGCGCTCTCAAGCAGCAAGGGAAAAAAGGGAAACTGCCTGTGATTATGCTCACGGGTCAGGGAAACGAAGCGATCGCGGTGCGGGCGATGAAAAGCGGCGCGCAAGATTATTTAGTCAAAGGCGACACCACCCCAGAAAGCTTGCGATTAGCCGTCCACCACATTATCGAAATGGCTCAACTCCTGCGACAGCTCGAACAGAGCGAAGAGCAATTTCGCCTCGTCACCGACGCGCTTCCCGTTCTCATTGCCTATGTCGATGCCCAACAGCACTATCGTCTGACCAATCTGGCCCACGAAGATTGGTTTGGGCGGCGGCGCTCGGACATCAACGGTTGCTCGATCCAAGAAGTCCTCAGCGGGGAAGCCTACCAACAAATTTGCTCCTATATTGAAACGGTTCTGGCCGGGCAAAGCGTGACCTACGAGACCGAGATGCCCCACCAAGACGGGAGCAAACGTTGGGTCAGCACCACCTACGTGCCTCATTTTGATGGGGCGGGAGGGGTGAAGGGTTTTTTTGCCCTAAGCAGCGATATTAGCGATCGCAAAGCCATCGAGCGCATGAAGGATGAGTTAATTGCCGTAGTCAGTCACGAACTCCGCACGCCCCTCACCTCCATTCACGGTTCTCTCAAACTCCTGGCCGCCGGACAGCTCGGACAGCTTTCTCCCGAAGGGCAGCAAATGCTGAGAATTGCCGACGAAAACACCGATCGCCTCGTGCGTTTGGTGAATGATATCCTCGATCTCCAGCGTCTGGAGTCCGATCGCGTCAAACCGGACAAGCGTCGCTGCAACGCGGCCGAGTTGGTTGTGCGAGCGGTAGAAAGCTTGCAAGGGATGGCGAGACAGCACAACATTACCCTGGTCTCAAACGCGGCTTCTATTCCCGTGCGAGCCGATGCTGACAATATTGTGCAAGCGCTGGCTAATTTACTGAGCAATGCGATTAAATTTTCGCCAGCAGGCAGTACGGTGGAAATAACGGTGTCTCCCTGTCAGGCGGTGGATGAAGTGGGGAGCGATCGCGCCCAGCAATTTTGCCAGCGACGATTGGGCGTTCTCTTTCAAGTCAAAGATCGAGGGCGAGGCATTCCAGCGGACAAGTTAGAGAAGATTTTCGAGCGTTTTGGCCAAGTGGATGCTTCCGACTCCCGCCAGAAGGGAGGGACGGGGTTGGGACTGGCCATTTGTCAAACCATTGTGCGGCAGCATGGCGGCGAAATTTGGGTTGAAAGTACCCTCGGAGAAGGCAGCACGTTTTGCTTTACGCTGCCGGAATTTGATTTAGATTTTGGCGAAGGAGGGGATATAGCGTGAGTGCGAAGCGAATTTTAATTATTGATGACGAAACAGCGATTCAGGCGGTGGTGAGTCTGGCGTTGAAGATGGAGGCCGGTTGGGAAGTTTTGACGGCTAGTTCGGGAAAAGAAGGGATCGAGCGCGCGATCGCGGCCCGTCCGGATGCGATTTTGCTCGATGTGATGATGCCCGATCTCGACGGAATTGCCACTTTTGAGCAATTGCAAGGCGATCCTCAAACTCAAGCCATTTTCGTCATTTTCCTCACCGCCAAAGCACGCAGTCGCAACCAACCTCTGTTTGAAGCGATGGGCGTTACGGGCGCGATCGCAAAACCCTTTAATTCCCTCACCCTCGCCCAACAAATCACCGACCTTCTCAATTGGGAGCTTTGACAGCTTCCCCCCAATACCCCACTCCCCACTCCCTCAAAGAAGGGGAATATCTTGCCAGTTGTCAAGAGAGGGTTCGCATCCGAAAGCGCGCAAAATGGTTTGTAAATTCGATCCCACATAACCGATCGCCAATAGAGATTCCCCTCGAAGGAGCGGCAAAATAGTGCTGAGTTGCCGCCCAATTTCGGTTGCATCGCATCTGAGCCGCAATTTTAAACCCTCTTGCAGTCTCCCGATAAGGCGCGTTGGCGGGTATTGGGCGGCCGGCGGGGGGCTATTGGCCGCGATCGCGTGATTTTTGAGAACTTGGAAGGCGGCGATGTCTCCTGACTCCAGAACGGTGCAAATTTCATCTAAGGCCCGCTCGACAAAGGTTTCGGTCACGTACTTCATCACCAGAGGTTGGAGGGTGAAGAGGATTTCCTGCTGTTGCGAGGTTGGGGTTGCTTTGTCAATTAAACCGCGCCGTTCGAGGGCGGCGAGAGCTTCCAGGAGTTGGGATTGGGAGGGGGGAAAGAGGAGATTCCCCCGCAACTGAGAGAGGGGAAAGGGACGACCGGCAATCGTTAGCCAATAGAGGACTTCGGTTTCGAGTTCGGGCAAACCATTAATTTGCTGGGCGAGGAGTCCGCGCAGGCGATCGCCCAACACGAGGGTATTTTGATCGAGGAAGGCGGCGACATTGCCAGCAAACACTTCTTGAATCAAAGAGGCGATCGCTTTCAAGGCCAAGGGATTACCGCTGTAGAAGTCGATCAGCATTCGTAACTCGTTGTCCGAACTGACAAACCCTTTATCGCGAAACAGCGGAATGGCATCTTCTGTTTGCAACCCCTTCAAATGCAAAGATCGAACCGGTGACGTTTGCCCTTCGTAGGAGATGACTTCCCCGGGTTTTTCCCGACTGGTGAGCAAGATGCAACTTTGATGGCGATCGCGGCCGATGCGTCTAAAAAATTCGCCGTAGTCTTCGTAACCTTCCACATACTGTCCCGTGCGGCGAGTGGGTTGCTGGTGATGGCTGCGGAAAAGAACTTCAACTTCATCGAGGAGAATCAAACAGCGGCGTTCCTGAAGGTGGGCGATCGCGCGAGAAATTCCCTGTTGAATATTATCAGTGTCGAGGGTTTCTTGCCCCTGCGAGAGGAACTGGAGCAAGCTGTTGAGGAGATCGGACAACGGCGGTGCGGGAAGGAGCGATCGCCACATCACCCCCTCAAACCGATCCTGCATTTCTTGAGCGAGGGTGACCGCGAGGGAAGTCTTGCCAATTCCGCCCATCCCCAGTAACATCACGAGCTTGCAGCGCTCTTCCCCCATCCACTGTTTCAGCGTCTCCCGCTCCTGTTTGCGGCCGTAGAACGCGGGGACATCGGGGGCCGAACCCCAATCTTGCCATTGCGCCGGTCTCGCGGCCAGTTCGGGAGAGTTGGACAACTCGGCAATTTGCCGCCAATCCTCAATTCCCACCGCCTGACAAATGGCAATGAAATTTTCGCGCTGAATGGCAATCCCCCGCCAAAACCGCTTCAAAGTCGCCTGGGTTGTATAGGCCGTATCCCACCAGGCGGGCGTTCGGGTCTTCGTCCACCCTTTGCGCGCTCTAGCGCGATCGACCTTTTCCAGTCCTGCTGGGGATGCTTTCAGCGTATCTGCCATAGATGAGTTCGGGGTTAAGTCCTGTCCTTTAACCGTTTGCTCTGACCCCAACCGAAGATATCTCTCTATCTTCCCACTATCTCACTGCATCTTGTCGCCAAGCGGTTGCCAAAGTGACGGGGTTGAGGGGGGACAGTCGGGTGAGGGAACCGACGGGGACGGAACGGGAAATGTTGAGTTGAAGGAGGCGGTAGTTCCAGTTGCGCGAACGCAGCACTTCCAAACCCGTGCTGAGATGTTCGACGGTGGCGAAGGCGAGAACGAGAATTCCTTGGGGGGAAAGCTGGCGATCGCAAACCCCAAGAATCTCCGGTAAGTGTCCGCCGCTACCGCCGATAAAGATGCGATCGGGGGGGGGNAGTTGGGCAAGGACAGCGGGTGCTTTCCCCTGAATTGCTTGCACATTGCAAACTTGCAAGCGATCGCAATTCTGTTGAATCAAGCTATAACCTATCGCGGTTTTCTCCACCGCACAGACTTGGGAAGTGGGAGAGAGGCGAGCAATTTCGATCGACACCGAACCCGTTCCCGCCCCAATATCCCAGACCACTTGGTTGGGTTGCAAGGCCAGTTCTCCGAGGATGGCGAGGCGAATTTCTCGCTTGGTCATCAGGCGAGGGCGATCGCGGAAGCTGAGGAAGGTGGAGTCGGGGAGTCCGATGAGGGGCAGTTGGGACAAATCGAGGGCGCGATGGCTGCGCCGACCTAACGGTACGCCGTTAAGGGACTTGCGCCGCAAAATAACGAGGTTGAGGGGATCGAACGTTTGCGCGAGCAAGGGCGAATCTTCCGTCAGATTGGAGTCGTAGCGCACTCGTTCCTCCGTTCCTCCCAAGTTTTCGCAGACCCAAAACTCGTAAGCAAGGGGCAGATCGAGGGAGAGATAGAGTCGCGCGATCGCGTTAGGGGAATTGGTGGAGTCGGTCAGCACGGCAATCTTCTCAACCCCTTGCCCCAGGGCCTCTGCGATCGCGTCGAGAGAGCGTCCGTGCGCGCTGATAATCTGGGCATCGTGCCAGGGGAGTTTGATGCGATTAAACGCCAATTGAATCGAACTGAGGTGGGGATGGAAGTTCAGAGATTCGGGCGGAAATTCGGCAACGAGCAAGCGTCCCAACCCGAAAAAGAGGGGATCGCCGGAGACGATAATGACAATCTGCGCCCCCTGCTGCCACCTGTCGCGGACTTGAGCGAGGGTTTGGGTGAAATCGGTCAAAATTAGCTTTTGGGCGGCTGAGGCAGGGAAATAGCTCAAATGGCGATCGCTCCCCACTAAAACCGTTGCGCGATCGACAAGTTGCCGCACCGTTTCGCTCAACCCAGCGGCCCCGTCCAACCCAATTCCCACCACCTGGATCGGCGCGATCGGTTGGGTATTTGCATTGCGTTCGGACATTGTTAGAGCTAATTCCTAAAGTAAAGATTAAACGCTCATGTAGGGTGGGTGAGGCGGCAATTCGCTCGAGATCTCCTTGTTGACTTTTGTCTTCACCGTAACCCACCAAAACCAAGGGATTCAAGCACCTTAAGATGGACTTTAGAAATCAGCTCTTAGGCGACCTATACATAGAGCGTAAAAACTCAAGACTCGCGTTCGCGGTCTGTTAGTAAAAGGATTGCTGTTTTCGCTTTTTCTCTAACCTGCTCCGAGCGATCTTGTAAGGCATAATCTGTGAGTGCCTTTAATGCCTTCGGATCGTCGATTGTCCCTAAGGTTCTTACGATCAAACAACAAACCGCATCTCTATATTCACTATCTTTTGCTCTCCATAAGTGAAACGCCTGTAGTAATAAATCGATTCCTCTTGATGCTTTGAATTTCTTCACCTGGACAATAGCTATCATGGCTCGCTGCCAAGCGTCTTGACTGAAAAAGCCTCGATTGTCTAAGAGCAAAGAGCGAAATGTATTTAATGCTTCTACCACTAATTCTGAATTGTATTTTTAAAAAATTCGAGAAACTTCGTCTTCATTGCTGCAAACAAAACCATCTGGCTCTAGGTAGTATGCCCCCGTTTCAAAGCATTCTGCCAGTGTTAGTATCATACTTGTGAGACTTAGATAATCAATATTATTGAGATTTGGATGGTCGCCTTCGCCAAAAGATAGCACTGGCTCTGTCGCTATTTCTATCTCTTGGCTTCTTGCGAGTGGGATAGCATTCCGCCAGCATTCATCAACCAAGAAAATAAACATCGGAGCTTTTTCTTCCTATTTAAATTGCTCCAGTTCTTCTTCCGAAAAATGTGCGATAAAATCTTGGTCTTCCTGACTGACTCGAATTGCCTCATCAAAAGGCAAGAACGCGATTGAAGGCAAGAAAAATGAATAAGCTTCAGTGCTTCCATTTCGCCACTGGTAAAGTTTGTAAATCTCTTCCGGAAGCTTGAAGCCAATTTTTTCTTCTCCTGCACGAATTTCCTCTGCGGTCAGTCCAGGGAGAAAAGAGTTGGCAACTTCCGGTTGATTGATTTGCAACCAATTCATGATTCTATCCAAGGCATCCGTTAAAGCTGTCATGACTTTCTCTTTTAGTCTTCAACTCATCCAGTTTTCTCATCTGAGATGAGAATCTTTAATAATTGATACGTGTAATTAATTTTTCAAAAGTGCTTCTGTCAACTCCATCCACATCATATCTGCTAAGTCTCCATCAGGCATAGTCCACGAGTTACGCATAATCTCTCTCTCAACAAATCCTGTCTTTTTGCACATATTGATCGAACCTCTGTTGAACAACAAAATTGCCGCTCCAATTGTTTTAATGTGTAATTCCTCAAACGCATACTTCACTATTCTTTTTAATCCTAATCTTCCATATCCTCTCGTTCTATATTTCCGATCTAAAACGGCTAGACCAACTTCAGCCGTTAGTAGATCCATATTCAGGCCTTTTAATACAGCATATCCAATGGGGGATTCTTCTGGTTCTAAGTACATCCCCAATACGATAGGCTGACTTTTCTGAGAATAAGGAAGAGCGTAGCATGAAATAGCCTCTATAAACTCTTCTGTCTCATCTAGTTCAAAGAACGGATTCCAACCCATTAAATTAATCAAATCTGGATCTTGAGCAAGCTTTATCAAGTGTCTAAGATGTTCTTCCTCCATCGAGGCCAGGAAAATTGTTGTTCCTGTCGCATTATGTTTTTGCTCTAAGATAATTCTTGCTTTCATGATCGTTGAGTATTTTTACGCTTGCTTGAGAAAGTATATTCATCAATATTTGTGTAAAACATTGTAATTTCTTCGCCAGAATGAATATCCTGCAAAGCAATCAAATTTACCCATAATCCAATCGAGTTTTCGACCCATTCAACTGTTGAATTTGGCTTTTCTGAATGATTGCAAAACGAAGAAAGACCGAACACAATATACCCGCTCGCCTGTTTCTTATTGCTGCTGTACTCAGACGGTTTGACAAAGCAGTATACAGACAAAGCAGTTTCATCTATGAGCTTCCGTTGTCTTGGGGGAAATTGACAGACAGGAGCTGCTTCGATTAGTCTCCCTTTTTCGATCGGTTGTGTAGCAACTATTCCTCGACCTTTCCCTGAAATCCAATCAATTTTAATCATAGTTAACTTTCTTTTTTAGAGCTGGCCTCTAACATGAATTATTTTCCTGAATATTTATGGGGACAGATTGTACGCTAACTAACAGTTGCAAAAAAGATATTCCCAAGAAAAGAAAATATCATAAAAATGGATACTTTTGCTCAATTGTTGAAGAACTTCAAGCACATTCTTTAAACATTTATCCAAACGCTCCATCTTAGGGCATGTCATCAGAGGATATCTGAAAAGTAGTCTTGGTTGCTAACAAATCGTGTTTACTACTTAAATTGCTGAGCTAGAAGTCCCATTCTTCCATTGAATTTGAGTTGAGATGGTGTATTAACAGGGACTTCTCAGACATCCTCTCAATTAAGCCAGATAAGCTAAGACACATCTAAATTGGGGAGACGCGCTCTCTCTGTCAGTCTCCCATCACAATCCACACCTATTTGATGAAACGCCTAGCTTTGCCGCCAGACAAAAAAAATCCCTAACCCAAAATCCTTGAGTTAGGGAGAGCAAATCAGGGTGCATCTACCACTTCTCTCTACCCCTACCGACTAGAGCCATCCGGAAAACTCGCAAAAAAATTTCGCGTAGCAGTTGGCAAAGGTGAGTTGGGAATTTACGACGGAGGATGCACGTGTCTTCCTCAAGCACCTATATCCGGTTTTTGAGGAAGACGACGAACCTGAATCTATGAAAGGGCTGGTCTTATGCTAGTCTCGCTCCATGCCAACCTAAATGGGTCCGATCTCGTACAAATTTATGAATAAATTTCCTGACGGCTATATGAATCAATTCCCCAAGGGCCCAACCACTCCTAGATGGTGGCAACTGGTTCAATGGATCGCCAATCCTTTAGGTTATCTGGACGCCTGTGTCAGAGACTATGGAGATGTGTTCGCTACTCGTATAGGAAGCCAAACCTGGGTGATTGTCAATCATCCCCAAGCTATGCAAAAAATTCTGACCGGGAAGGAGTTTGAAGCGTTTGGAGAAGTCAACAAAGAACTGTTTGTTCCTTTGGTTGGCGAACATTCCTTGCTGGTCTTGAGTGGCGATGACCACAAGCAACGGCGGAAGCTCGTTATGCCACCGTTTCATGGAGAAAGAATGCACAACTACGGGCAAATCATTTGTGATATCGCACGCCAAATGGCTTGCTCTTGGAATCCTGGTCATCCTTTTCAGGTTAGTGATGCCATGCTAGAGATGGTAACGGATGTTATTTTACAAACCGTATTTGGTTTCCAGAAAGGATCGAAATTGAACCAAGTTAGGCAATTGTTAACAGAACGACTTAACCTGACAGGAACACCTCTGGGTGCAATGGTCATTTTATTCCCTTTTCTGCAACAAGATTTAGGCAAATGGAGTCCTTGGGGACGGATTGAGCAAAAGCAACAACAACTCGACGCACTGCTTTACTCCGAAATTGCCGCTCGCCGCGCTCACCCCGATCCCAATCGTACTGATATTCTCAGCTTGCTCATCTCAGCACGAGATGAAGATGGTAAGGGAATGAGCGATCGCCAATTGCGCGATGAATCACTGACATTTTTAATTGCCGGCCACCAAACCATTTCTCTAGCTCTATCCTGGGCATTTTACTGGATTCATAAATTACCAGAAGTCAAGAAAACCCTAAAGGAAGAACTGGAGTGCTTGCCAGAAAATCCAGAACCGATGGAGATTACCAAACTACCCTATCTGACAGCTGTTTGCAACGAAACTCTACGCATTTATCCGACAGTTCTGCTCACTATGCCCCGAGTTACCCGCTCTCGAGTAGAGTTAATGGGTCATCAATTAGATGCCGGTATTACCGTTATAGGTTCAGGTTATTTAACCCATCATCGTGAGGACTTATATCCCAACCCTAAACAATTTCGCCCCAGTCGCTTCTTAGAAAAACAATTTTCTCCCTATGAATTTATCCCCTTTGGCGGCGGACAGCGCTCCTGTATTGGCATGGCTTTAGCCCAGCTTGAAATGAAATTAGTACTGGCTACAGTTCTACTCGAGGTCGATCTGGCTTTAGCGGAAAATCAGTCCGTGCAACCCAAACGACGATCCCTAAATGTTGGGCCAGATCCTCATTTTAAATTGGTCGTGACCAGCAGATGCTAGGAGTTTAAGGATTTTAGGGCTTGTTTTATGCTAAAAAAGCATAATTCCCCCAGAAGAGTCATGATTCTTGATAAATTAAAGATTTGAATAATTAAGAAACTATTGCCTCAAACTTTATTATTAATCTATTTTTTTTCAAAAGAAAACAAATCTACAGAATGGGGTAACATTATTTCTCCTGTTTCCATCTTTTGCGAACCTGAAGCAAAGTAGTCTAATAGGAGTCGCAATTGTAAGGGTGAAAAATATGCCGTGTTTGCACCAATCATAAAATCTAGCAACTGCTTCCCAAATTGAGAACCTTTTTGAAAGGAATCTGTGATATTTACTAAAAAGTCAATCGTTTCTTTCCGAAATGAAATATTACTTTCAATGAGAGCTTTCTGTATATCCTCACTAAACCATCTAGATTGACTGTACAGTCGCTTATTCACGCAGTAATAAGGTTCATTTAGTAACCTTCTCATGGGAGATATTGTGGCGATCGCTATCCCTTCTTTGCTCAGAAGTTGGTAAGTTTTCTGAATTGAAGGTTCTAGTTCTGAAAAGTAGTATAAGGAATTAATTAATAAAATAATGTCAAAACTTTCGTCAGATGCAAACTCCTCAAACCCAACTGAATGAATCTTAAAGCTAAACTTTCCCTGTCGCTCTGCACTAATTTTATCGCACCATTTTTTGATTTTTGTGCATTCTTTTTCCTTGGGCTCGACACCAACAAAATGAAGAGTTTTATCTCTTTCAAGAAGATTTTGCAAAAAAGGCTTCTCAAAAATACCTTGACCACAACCGATACTAAGAATCCTGTAGTTATCTTGTGAAGACAGCTTTGGCTTTATAGTTTGAAGAATAGCTTCAAGTATTACTTCTTTTTCGTTATCTCGACTGCGATAGACAATTTGACTTTCAGTATATTCTTCTTCACTAAGTTGGACAAGCTCTAGTCTCGGATCTGAGAATAAATATGCAATCGCAGATTTTTGTAGACTATAGAGAGTACCTATTGAGTCAGAAAATGAATCAGCCAAGCTATTATTCATCATCATTGATTTTCCATTATCTCAAGGGTATTCTATTTTCGTACATAACATTTTTAATTATGCTTTGCAATTCTAATATTCTCGTTAATTTGAGCGATGTATTTGCTAAATGGAATGCCCTCTATTGTTATAAATCTTGAGCAATCCGAAAACCAGCATGTTGGTTAAAGTTGCGGCGGAACCAATTCCGACAGGAGGTAGAGGCGTAGGTTCCGGTACTTGCCCAAGACCCACCTAACATTACCTTATGCTGAGTATCAAAGAAAGGGGCCGAATAATCTTCATAAAGGGGATGAGGCTTGAATCCTGGTAGGGGCTGGAAATCATCACTCAGCCACTCCCACACATTTCCCCGAATGTCATAGATTCCAGAAGGACTTTGGGCAGTTTCTAAACTACCTACTGGAGTAGGAGAGCCAAATTTGACATTGAGATTGAACTCCCTATCTCCCTCACCGTTAGCAGCAACCTTCCATTCGGCTTCACTCATTAAACGAATTCCCTGACCCTGCCAGCGACAGTAAGCCATTGCCTCATCGTGATTGACTTCTACTGGCCAGTCAAGGGGTAAGTCTATCTCATCAAACATGGCTCGATACTTGTAGCTCCCATTGCTGGGTATCCAGAATTTAGGGTGCTTGATGTTATATTCTGTTTTCCAATCCCAGGATTCTTCATCCCAAAATTCCGGGTTATCATAGCCATTAGCTTCCACAAATTTCAGGAATTCCCCGTTGACGATCGGATATTTACTCGCTAAAAATGGTTTGACTTCAACTTGGCGACTGCCGTATTCACTATCCCAGCCGTAAGTAGGAGTATCTTCCGGTTTGCCCAGTTTAACTACCTCTCCTGTAATCTGAATCATTTCATTGCTGGGAACCTTACCATTCGTCGCTGCATATTGCCAAAATTCCGGACATTTGACCCTATCTAAAGGGAGTTGTCGGATGAGCATGGAAGAGGTTTCAAAATGAATGCGATTGTGTTCCATGCCCATCATCAGCGCCCAGAGGGGATGATTTGGCTCAATGGGAAGATTCAGCGTTGCATTCTGGATAACTTCTGCAACTTCTGCTTTAACTTTGTCTCGATAGTGCCAAACATCTTTCACTTGGGGCCACTGCACATCTTGCATAGCTTCATCCAGTTCTTCAGGGGTTGTCGGATCTACCCCCATTTCAAACAAGATTTCGTATTCAGGGTTAATGCGCTGCTCCAGTAAACCAACCCTAATTAATTTATTGATGTAGAAGACAGGGGAGTGACCTAAGTAGAAAATGAGACGGTTTCTTAAGGAGTCAGGGTTCATATAGAAGGTTGCTTCCCCCACTAGACTTTTCATAAGAATTTCTTCAAGTTCCCAGGAATTCTCAAAGTAGTCAAAAAGGGTTTCGCGATCGCACTTGTCAAGTTGGGGAGGTTGAATTGATTTGAGCATATTCATTGTCGTTTGTTATTGTTTTTTGATATCAGAGGCTACGATTTCCGAACCAATATCAACCCAAACTACTGTTTTGGATCGGTCCAGACTGCAAGCGGTTTTAAACCTTTTTCCTGGAGTTCCTCTTGGATTAATTCCAAATCAAACTTGCGGGAAATTTCTGTCAGAATAGTTTCCCCAGCTTCAAACTCAACTTTTAGATTAAGGGCTTCTAAGCAAACAGCATGAACTTGCAAACACCGCAAATGCATCTCAATTCGATTTAGCTGCTCATTGTAAAATGCCCAGTGTTCAAATAGCTTAGTGTCAAAATTACCTGCAAAGCGCTGATTCAAGTGCTCGAGCATATTGAGATTAAATTGAGCCGTCACTCCCTGAGCATCGTTGTAAGCAGTTTCTATTATCTGCTTTGGCTTTTGTAAATCTACCCCTAATAAGAAATACTCCCCCACATCTAGAGCTGCTAAGATTTGTGACAAAAAGCGATCGCATTCCTGTCGCGTCAAGTTTCCTATCGTACTTCCCAAAAAACAAATCATCCGAGACAGTAAGGAAGTCGGCTTGAGTTGGGCAAGTGCTTGTTCATAGATTCCCACCAACCCTTGAATCTGCAACCCAGGATAATCTCGTAGTAACTGGCGGGAACTTTCTGTTAAGATGCGACTACTGACATCAATCGGTACATATCCCAACCCATTCTTCAGGGCTTGGTAACCATCTAACAATAGGCGAGTTTTCGTTGAGCTTCCACTCCCTAATTCGACAAGTTCGCAAGATCCCGTCAGCCGAGCAATTTCACTTGCATACTGTTGTAGAATCCACGTTTCTGTTCGGGTGGGGTAATATTCGGGTAATTCGCAAATCTTTTCAAATAATTGCGAGCCGCGATCGTCATAAAAATATCGTGGTGGTAAAGATTTTGCAGTTTGGGTTAATCCACTGATAATATCTCGTCCATCACTGATGTGAGGCAAAAGGTTAACTTAGATCTTGCAGCAATCTCGATAAGCCAAGTCGGGCAGAGGTTTGAGAACAATCTGAAAGCCAAATTGGGCAGCAATATCAGTACGGCTACGAG